>ERZ860059.86-NODE-86-length-71160-cov-3.012531_pt1 | contig 71160 bp, 59 predicted proteins | sample MGYA00510113_ERZ860059 | MGnify/ENA primary metagenome ERZ860059 (study PRJEB30046, sample SAMN00715190) | human gut metagenome | study: EMG produced TPA metagenomics assembly of the A metagenome-wide association study of gut microbiota in type 2...
TATTAGCTTAAAAGAACACTATTTCACGAAGAATTTAAACTGATACTCCCACATTGTAACATTATTTACCACCACGTATCTGTTTTTCTTGAGAAGTTGCCTTATACTCCCACATTTTAAAGGTTAAATCATACTTTAAAGATTTAAGCTGTAATTTTATATTAGGATATAATTCAATCGGTCTATCAAATACATAATAAATATGAAGACCTGTACCACTCATAACAATAAAAGTCGGCTTAGGAAGCGTCCTATGACCTGGTTTCATACTCATTCTAAGTAATAAGTTTCTTATTTCATTTTCTCCTACTGAATCTAGGTCAAATACCAAAGCATTCATATGCTGAGCATGTTTTAACCTATTTGCTCTATGTCTATAAGCTAAACCAGAACATAAAGTCTTAGGATTCCCCTCTACATACTCCATATAATCTTCTTCCCAGATATCTTTAAGCATTATCCTTCTTCTATAAGTTCTTCTAGGATTCTCCTCATATTCATCTCTATATAAATATATAGCATTAGGCTTAGAATAATCTTCTGCTAGTTCTCCCTCTTTCTGATTATCAGGGAATATATACTTATAAAATTCATATCCATCTATTTCTTCATACTTACTAGATAATATATCCTTTACTCTTATATAATTAGCTTTCTTATCTTTTATGGAATCTGCCATATATTTCACTCCCTTCTCTAAATGTATCTATCTAGAATCTATATTATAATTCTAACTTTCTGCTTTATACTTAACCCTAAAACCCTATACCCTATATTGGGACTTAGATTATCAATAGATAAATGAACATTTTTAGACTACTTTAATAGTCAAGGTGGAGATTTTAAAAGTTTGTCTTTTTAAAGTTTTGAAATACTACCTTTACTATTAGCTATAAAACACACTAAAATAAGGCTTCAACCGTTAGTTGAAGCTCACTCTCTGTAAGTGTGGGTGAATGCTTTAGCAGAGGGCAAAGCCTTAATATAAGTTTTAGGGGTGTTAGCACCTTTTTTAAAAGGGGTCTAAGATCTTCTGATGTTAAACCACTCACTAAATAAACTAAAGGTAGTATTTTTAGAAAACCACTAAAAATCTCCACCTTGATTTTATTTTTTTATTTGCTCCTTTAAAATTAGGCTAAAGCATACAGAAAACATATAAGTTCTTTTTTAGCTTTAGCCTTGATAATTATAGCAGCCAAAATCTTTGTTTTTCTTTCTGATATCAAGAATTTTTTGTTCAAGTTTCTCGTTTGGATTTTCTCTATCAAAAAGTTTTCTCCAATACATATATGTCGCTTTTGGAAATCCTGTAACTGCGAGAATATTTTTTAGTTTGAAGTCTCCTCGGAGGCTGTGGATGATTCTCGCTGTTTTTTCAGAAGAGCTTCCTCCTCTAAACGCAGCCTCCTCAGTTCTTTTAAATAGGCGTTCTCGATTCTTAATTTAAGATTTTCATCTTCAAGTTGTTTCAGATATTCTAAATCGCTATTTTGCTTATCATTCAATAATGGAGATTTATCTTTTGCTTTATTCAATTTCTTTTGCCGTCCTTTACTCTTTACTTTCAAAGCATCAGGACCAGCAATTCTATGATCGTTTACCCACCTGGCAATTAGAGGTGGATTATTTATCCCTACAGATAAAGCTAACTCCTGATATGAAACTTCTGTTGTTAAATATAACTCTACTACATGAAGCTTAAATTCGAAAGAGTAACTTTCATTTTTTCTTGATCGCATCAAACCATCTTTTCCAAACGCTTTATATGCAAATACCCATTTTTCAATATCCCTTTTTGAAGGTACTCCATATTTTTTTGAAAGATATCTATAACCGCCTTCTCCATCTAAATATGCTTGAACAACTTGTAACTTAAATTCATAACTGTATTTTGCCATAAAAACCTGCTAACAAAAGTCAAGGAGAAAAGTAAAATTAATTTTGCTTTTCTCCTTGTTAATTAGAGTTTAAATTTGAGCACAACAAATAAGCCGGTTATTATCGGCTTGTTTCAACTATTGTTTCTTTAATTCTAGGCTACTTTTAACAACTTCTTTTCTTGTTTTGATGCTATAACTTTTACATAGTATATTCTTAAGAATTTATTTAGTCCTGCAAATTTACATACTTTTTTAGCTTTTCCATCTTTTTCTTTTTTAAGCATATACAAATATATTTCATTTTCTGGATTTTTGGCACTCATCATACATTTCATAGCTTGGTAACCTACTTTTCTTAGAATTGCATTGCCTCTTTTTGTTATTTTTCTCTGATCTGCTTTGAAATTTCCTGACTCAAATGGAGGTGAATCTATTCCCACAAAAGATATTAAACTTTTTTTGTTTTTAAATTTTGATAAGTCTCCAAATTCTGCTGTTATTTGTACTGCTAATTTATCTGATATTCCCGAGAATTTTTTTGCTTCTTTATATTCTTCTAAGGGCTCGGCAATTTCTATCATTTGTGATAAAATAGTATTTAGAATTTGATTTATACGTTTGATCAATTCTATTCCTTCTTTTATGTTCATCTTTATATATGAGCTACTAGAAGGTTGAGTTGAGATACTTTCCTCTGCGAGCTTGTATATGGATTTAGCTTTATCAGCATTAGGATGGTATCTCTTTTCTTTTGCCCAATTTTTAAAATCTTCTATGAATTTTTCTTCTGGTTTTTCTAATACTAGGTCTTTATGCCACCATGTTTCTAAGAAATCTAATAGCTTATCTTTTGAAAAGTCTCCTGAAGCGTGGGGTATTAGTTTTTTTATTCCCGGAAATGTTTGGCTTATTGTTTGGTCTATGAAGTTCATTTGATTGATTCTTAAGTCCATGTAATGCTGATAGGATCTATTTAATTCTTTTAGGACTCTGAAACTTTCTGCATCTACTTTGTATTCTTGTAATTCTTTCCAGTACATCAAGCCATATTCTGCTATTTGTATGGCATCTATATTATCATTTTTTGCTTTTCTAAAGTTTAGTACTCGGCAAAACTGTTTCATTTTTAAAGGATTTACTACTGTTACAAAGTATCCTTTGTCTTTTAATTCATAGAGGATTGGAAGATGATATTTACCTGTTGCTTCCATAAGTATCTTGACTTCTTCATTTAATGAATCTAGTTTCTTTAAAAATTCTTCTACTTTTGTTTTGTTAAGATGAATATCAAAAGGCTTCCAGATGATTTTGCTGCCTTGTTCTAGTGCACAGGCTGTAAACTTTTCTTTTGCTATATCTATTCCTATAGATATCATTTTATGACCTTCTTTCTTTTAAATTGTAGTTCCTACCTGCACCATTACACTCATTTTAGCTCGTGACACGGACGTTTTGCCCAACCTGCTTAACCGAATATGAATAATGAAGAGGTAGTTGACAGTTTTTATGACGGATATTTTAACCCTAAAAGACCATCGTCATACTACTTCTTCATTATACAAAAATAGTGCAAGATAGAAATCACTTTCTTTCTTACACTATTTATGGTACTAAAATGACCTCCCATAAGTTAGATTTTTGGTCTAACTTATGGGGGTCAGTTCATTCTACACTTGGGCTGCATGTTTTGATTAATTATCTAATATCTCCGGATCTCCTGTAAAGGAATATAAAACTGCCTGCATGTTTTTCAAATAAAATACGGTGAATTTCCCATCATCAGCGCTATACCAATCTCTCAAAAACGGATTTGCTTCAAGCATTGCTTCCCTTGCTTCCACGGTATCATCAATTACGGCTTCGCCGGTAAGCCGAATCCATTTTCCTTTTGCCATACCTGAGACTTCCACCTTTGAATTTGCCAATAACTGCTGATAAACTTTTTTCTGATTGGTTGTACCAAGATAGACCTTGCCATTCCTCTCCATGGCTGCACCAAACGGTCTGACCCTTGGCTGGTCTCCTTCAACGGTTGCAAAATAATAAGTTTCTGCTTCATTTAAAAAATCAACAACTTGACTCATCCTTTTTTACCTCCATAAATAAATTTTTCTTTACTTTTCTTTGACCTAAATTCCACGTGCATTTTTTATTAGCTTAAAAGAACACTATTTCACGAAGAATTTAAACTGATACTCCCACATTATAACATATTTACCACCACCTTTCAATCTTTTTCAATAAATTATTGATTGCAACTTTTGAGTAAAGATACTTATTAAACCCTGCAAGTTATCCACAGAGCAACACTCGATTTTCAAGATGATATCTTTATTATACCAGACATTTTTCATACACTTCCTTGTACGGATAGTTTTCTGACAAATTCATAATTACAGTTCTTGCGGTTTTAATGATTTTGGCTGCAAGAAATACATACTTCAAACGAAAGGTCTTTATTTGCTGTCTGTATTCTGAAGGCTCTAAGGAATCAATCTTGAACAACAAAAACAGGTTATATGAAAGCATCATCATTTGAAACACCGCTTCATTTGCCCAAAATGATTTAAGTAAAAGATGACCCACCGCCATGTCGTATTTGGCTTCTTTAATATAGTTCTCAGCATTGCCACGTTTTTCATAGGATATAACTACTTTTTCAGAAAGCAATGTAGTGTTTGTCACAAAGAAAAAGTATTCGTACTCAGAGCCTTCTAAAAGTGATATTTGTGCTCTTTCTTTTTCTGGTTTCAGTACGCGAGACACAACAAACCTTCTGTCTTTCTCCCAGTTATCTAATTTTGTAAACAGTTCTGTAGTTTCTCTGCCTTCTTCACCTTTAACGAATACAACCGATGAATTCGTTGCTTGGGATGCAAGCGTAGAATAACTTTTGGCTTTAATTAAATATTTGCAACCAAGAGATTCTATCGTTTCAATAATTTTTTCATCAAAGTAGCCACTATCCATTCGAAATAAAATCTCTAAATCATCTGTTTTGATGTTGGCTACTATTTCTTTGATCATTTCAGATGCACCGTTAGCTGTGTAAGTATTGCCACTTCTTACAAATCCGGTGACGTAGGCTTTTAATTCGTCGCAAAATGCAAACTGGATATTGTAGCATCGGTTTCCTAGTTTCTTGGGATTATATCCTTTTGATGCACCTTCTTGATGACCTTCTACGTTGATTACACTACTATCAATATCAATCGTAATGGATGTCAATTTACTTTTAGTGAGCAGTTTTTTAAAGACTTTAAAATTAATGTCTCTAAACATTTGTGTTGTCTTAAAGGTGAAGTTTCCTAAAAATCGTGACACTGTTTCAGGTTCTTTTACGGAAATATCAAATTCATTAACGAGTGGATCATTTTGAAGGAGCTTTAGACGTTCTAGCTTGTCTATACCAATAAAGTGACCACAGATCATCGTCTTTATATGATTCATCTTGATTTTATTTGTGGAGTCATTATCAAATACGAGGTCATCTTCAACTAGATCAAAAATCTCATTACTTTTTGCGTTCTCAAGGAGAAGAAAAAGACCTGCATTTGATGTTAGATTCTTAGCTGTGAAATCAATTTTATTAATCATAATTTAAACCCCTTTTTCTGATTTTGTTACTATTATTGTACCATATATCGACTCATAAAAGCTGATAATTCAACACATTTTTGAGCATTTTTCTTTCACCCAATGGGTGAAAGCTGAATTTTGAAGGAACGTATATTTATCAATGCTTTGAGGGTGGTTTATAAAGTACTGACGTAGAATCTCAGTCTTAGGTATCTGATACCATAAGCTTTGATCTCACCTGTTGCTCCGACCATATCTAAAAAATGTGGTGCAAGTAGTATTCCGCCAACTGTTATGATCGCCGAAAACAAAATCACCCAGAAAATCAAGGTGCCCATAATTTTATCTACGGTGTTCTGATCTCCTTTACCAATCGCTCGTGATAAAACAGATGCAGAACCTACACCAAGAAGTGTAGACACCCCGCTGTTAAAAAAAGTAAGTGGCATCGCAACGCCGCAGGCAGTCATTGCAGTTTGTCCTATGATTTTCCCAGCAAATATCCCGTCCATTAACGGATACAAACCGATTACTATCATTCCGATAACCGCCGGAATAGATAGCTGAAAAAGTAAATCTATCGGTCTTTTGGTCAGTAATTGTTCTTTCATATCTTGTTTCATACTTTGTCCTTCCTTGTTTTGATTTATATTTTTATAGGCAATTATTTGTTTGATTGAAAAATTCCTTAATTGCCTTTATATTTTTTTCATTCTTACCACCATGCCATTTGACTTTTCCATTCTCCATAAACATAAAATAATCACAACAGCATTCTACTAATTCCGGATCATGTGTATACTCAAAAATAGTTTTTCCGTCCTTTTTAAGCCTCATCATTTCATTAGAAACTTCTTTCATATTCCTAAAATCCAAACCACTTGTAGGCTCGTCCAAAATCAGAATTGTTCTATCAGAAGCGATAGCACTTGCAATTGCAACTCTTTGTTTTTGACCTCCGGATAATGACATTGGATGGCAATCTATAAAATCCATTAAATTTAACTTTTTACATATTTCGTCGACCTTTTCTTCTTTATTTTTATCGTTCTCTATACTCAAAAGAATTTCTTCTTTAACTGATTCGGTAAATAATTGATGATTAACATCCTGCATCACCATAAAACATTTTTTCAATCTTTCTTTTGTATCATAATTTTTTGTTTCTATCTTCAAGGTTCCTTTTGCTTTTTCTTCAACTCCACATAAGCATTTTGAAAAAGTTGATTTTCCAGAACCATTATTTCCTAAAACAGCCACAATAGATTTTTGAGGTAATACAGCATCATGAATTTCAAGAAACGGTTTTTTCCCATAACTAAACATAAAATCCTTAATCTCTATTTGTTCCTTAGATTCTATATTTTTCATACGGCTATTGGTGTCAATAGTGTGTATACTCCTTAATCCCATATCATTTAAAGTGCTATTAGATAATTCTTTGAACTCAACACAAGAAAATTCTTTGTTAATTTCCCCATCTTTCATATAAATAAATCTATCTGCAATATCTATTAAATATTGTAGTCTATGCTCTGCAATAACCACAGTTGACTTTTTTTCTTTCCATTTTTTTATGATATCTTTTAACATTTTTATAGTTTGTATATCTAAATTAGAAGATGGCTCATCTAATACATAAATTTTAGGCTCCATGGCAGCAGCAGAAGCACAAGCAATTTTTTGTTTTTCTCCTCCTGAAATAGAAAACAAGCTCTTGTCAAGCAAATTTTTTATATTTAATTCTTTTGTTACCTTGCCAATTCTTTTACAAATTTCTTCTCTTGAAATCCCAAAATTTTCACAGGCGAATGCAATTTCGCTTGTTGAATCTACATTGAAAAATTGAGTTCTTGGATTTTGAAATACTGATCCTACATATTGACTCAATTCATTAATAGAATTTTTAGAAATTTCATGTTCATTTACAATAACGCTACCAGTCAAATTTCCGGAATAATACCCGGGAATTAACCCATTTATCAACCTACTTATTGTAGTTTTTCCGCAACCGGACTCACCACAAAATACAACTACTTCACCAGCATTGATATTTAAATTAATATTATAAATTCCAGCATTCTTATTCCCGCTATCATAAGTAAATGACACGTCTTTAAATTCAATCAATGCTATCCCCTCCTATATAAAAATAGTCCTGTAAAGGCAATTGAAAAGAGTAAAATGAGCAAATCATATATAGTAAACTTTACTTTTACTACAGTAGTTCTCTTTTTCAAAGCTCCCAATCCTCTACTTATTGCCGCCGCCGACAATTCATCACCTATTTTTGCAATAGAAACGATTAAAGGTATTGTTACATATTCCAAGTATAAGCTTGGATTTTTCCACGCCTTTTTATTTTTAAAACTAATTCCTCTCATTTTCATAGCAGTCTTAATAGAGTTGTGTTCTTCTTTCAAAGTTGGAATAAACCTGAATGCAACTGCTGTTGGAATAATAAATGCATTGGGAATTTTCCACTTTACCATGGCTGCTATAAACTCGCTCGTTTTTGTGGACATTACAACATAATATCCCAACATAAAAATTGGAAATAGTCTTAAAATTAAGGCATTCAACAATACTGAAATTGTATTTATGAGTGTAGGCAATGTGTACATATCTTTCGTAAAGTGTGCCATAATAGCCAAGGTAAATAGCCCTCCATAAATGAAAGCTATCTTAACTTGTTTATTAGATAATAATAATGCTATTGCCACAATGGCGGATATAAGGCTAACTAAAATATCCTTATATCCGACAGACATTATGGTTGTTATAAATATCATAAATAAAATTTTAGTACGAGGATCTAAGAAAAAGCCCTTTGGTTTATTCGGTTCGTATACCTCATACTCTTCCATTAAATGATACCCGCTCTCTCAAAGTGTTTCTTAAGCATTTTCCTCCCTAAATTTGCACCAATAACTGAGCCGATAAAAATAATTCCAAATGCAGCAATCCCCATCCAAGAAGGCATATACTTTGCGAGTGCAAGTGCATATTGTTCTCCCATTTGTTGCTTAACACCTTCCATATAGGTATCTGCCATTACCCACATTGGCATTTGACAACCTATCATTCCGCAAGAAAATAGCCAAAATCCAATAACATTCTTTTTAAAACTCTTAAAACCACCTGATTTCATAACCAGATCACTGATAATTCCAAATGGAATATATCCCACTAACGCTAACCATGTATAGCCCATAAAATACCAAAACACACCAATAATAATTGACATAATCGTAACCATGCCAAATTTTTCTATTTTGGTTAAAAACAACATAAATGGAATTCCTGTGACTATAGGAATGAGAAGATAGATAGCTGGGTATAAGATAGGAATTGCATTCATCATCCCTACTACAAAAAACAGAACTAAATAAATAGCTGTATAAATTCCTACATTGATTAGATCTTTAGCTGACAATCCTTTTTTCATTTTTTTTATCCTCCTTAAATTAAAATAATATAAATCTACATGAGCTATATTTGAGTAATTCTCATATAAATCATTTTCACTTATGACAGTTTCCAATTAACTGCCTTTTGTCGTGCCTCAACAAAATTTTTATAGATACCTTGTGCTTGAATTAGCTCTTCATGTGTGCCTTTTTGATTTATTTTTCCATTTGCTAAAACAAGTATTTGGTTTGCATTTTTTATTGTCTTTAGTCTGTGTGCTATCATTATTACTGTTTTATTTCTTGTGAGTTCCTCCATAGCAACCTGCAATTTATCCTCATTTTCAGGGTCTACATTTGCAGTAGCTTCATCGAAAATAATAACAGGTGCATTCTTTATCATTGCTCTTGCAATTGCTATTCTTTGTCTTTCTCCACCAGATAGACTTGCACCTCCCTCTCCTATAACTGTTTCATATTGTTCAGGAAGCTTCATAATAAATTCATGACAACACGCTTTCTTTGCAGCTTCTATAACTTCCTCATGTGTAGCATCTGGCTTGGCAAACTTTATATTGTTCTCAATAGTGTCTTGAAATAAATAAACATTTTGAAAAACCATACTAATTTGTCTCATTAATGACTCCAATGAATATTCTTTAATATTATGTTTACCTATGCTGATTTCTCCTTTCTCTACATCCCAAAATCTCGCTATCAAATTGCAAAATGTAGTTTTTCCAGCTCCTGAAGGTCCAACTATAGCTGTCATTTGGTTTTGTGGTATCTTGACAGAAATATCATCAAGGATTTTTTTGCCTGAATATGAAAACTCTACATTATCAAAAGAAATATCGAAAGTAGTAGGCTTTATGTCTTTTCCATCAATATCCATCTGTGGAAATTCCTCTAACTTCTTTGTTTGCTCAATAGATCCACTAACAACTCTGAGAGAGGTTGTTGCACTTCCTGCCAATTTTATTTGAGAAAAAGCAAGAAAAGAAATTATAATCGTCATAACTGTATTTAAGAATGAAAGTTCTCCATTAATATAAAAGAAAATACCTGCACCTATTATCAAAATGCTAAACAAATCCAAAAGAATATTTTGCAAAATCGTATAAGGTGTAAACAGTTTTTCACAATCAAGATTTATTTTTCTACTATTTTCAATAGCACCTCTGACTTTTTCATCTCCTTTCCCTGTTAAATTGAAGGATTTTATAACAGACATTCCTCCAATTTGCTCTAAAATGGCATCAACTAATTTAGCAGATGCTTTTTGTCTTTTAGGAAGAACACTCCTTGATTTGCTTTCCATTTTTGAGAGAACAAATAAGTACAATAGGCATCCAATTGCAACAATAAAACCTATTCTCCACTCAAATGCTAAAATCATTATTGTAAATATTATCGTGTTTATAAAACCTGATAATGTATTTACCATAACCATTGCTGCGGTATTTTCTACATCTTCTAAAACAGTTGTAGAAATTCCAACCACTTCACCAATATTGTTTTCATTGAAAAATCCCATAGGTATTTTTTTTAACATTTCACCTATTGCTACTCTTTTATTTGCCACCATGAAATAACTTGCATGGCATTGCTGTAATTGTGAAAAATAATTTGTAACACTTCTTCCGATTATGCTAATAACAAGAAGTATTAATGCGATCCACGCGGGCATCATGCTCATGTCTTTTTGGACAATTGCTTTCACTATAAAATAAATAGCACTGATTTGAAGCATATGAAAAATCGCAAACAAAAAACTTACCCATATAGAGTGATATACATTTTTCTTTTCATCACCTGAGAAATCTAAAATCTTTTTTAAAGCACTTAACATTTCATCCCACCATCCTTTGTTCCTATATGAGCGTTCCACATATTTCGGTATAATTCACAACCTTTTAATAATTCATCATGCTTACCGTATGAAACAAGTTCTCCATTCTCAATTAAGAATATTTGTTCTGCATCTGTTATAGTTGATAACCTATGAGCAATAATAATCACCGTTTTATCTTTTATAAGCTTTGATAAAGCATGCTTTATAATCACTTCATTTTCAGGATCTATATATGAAGTAGCTTCATCAAGTATTACAATAGGTGCATTTTTGAGCATTGCTCTTGCTATTGATATTCTTTGCCTTTCTCCACCAGAAACATGGCTCCCACTACTTCCGACAACCGTATCGTAACCATGTTCCATTTTCATAATAAAATCATGACAACCCGATTTCTTAGCAATGTCTTCTACTTCTTTATCACTGGCACTTGGATTACCCATTCGGATATTTTCCCTAATACTTGCGTTGAACAAAAAATTATCCTGCGAAACAAAGGCAGTTAAACTATATAATTGCTTTAATGGAATTTCATTAAGATTGTATCCACCAATATTTATATTTCCTTCCGTAATATCCCAATATCCAGCTATTAATTTTGCTAAAGTTGACTTGCCACTTCCACTTGGCCCAACAAAAGCCACTGTTGTCCCTTCTTTTATGTTTAGGGATATTCCATGAAGAATTTCTTTTTCTTCTTCATATCCAAACTTTACATTTTGTAAATCAATATTATATTGCTGGATAGTCACTTCTCTATCAGAATGCTTTTGTTCTTTTCCTTCTAAAATTAAGTTAATAGAATTTGCAATAGTTCCTATCTTAGCAAGACCATCAACAAAATTGATTGTTTCAAGTAAAGGTCCTGCAATACCTAAAGATAGAATAATAACAGATATAAATACTTCTGCACTTAAACTGCCGCTAATGTAGAAATACCAGCCAAATGGAAGCACTGTTATCATTGTAGTAGGAGATATGTTTTTAGATAAAGATACAGGTAACTGACAGCTCTTCATCCATTCATAAAAGTATCTTGCATTTGCAATGACTTTATCTTTGTACTTTGCGTACGATCTCTTGTCTTGATTAAATGTTTTTATCACTTCTATTCCATTAACATACTCAATAATTGCAGAATTCATTTCTCGATTTACCTTTACAGATCCTTCATATTGAACAGCATAATTTTTCATTACGAGTCCCATAAAAAGCATCCCCACAGGAATGGATACTAATGATAAAAGAGCCATTCTCCAATCAAGAAATAATAAGTAAATAAATATACTCAAAGAGCCTAATAAATTTGAGGTCATTTCAGGTAAAAGGTGTGCCAGAGGCTTTTCCATACTTTCAACCTGATCAACAATAATTTGCTTAAAATTTCCGCTTGGAACAGAGATTATTTCCCCTAATGGCATCTTTGGGAGTTTTTCAAGCATTCTTAAACGAACATCTTTCAGTACACTAAAAGTTGCTTTATGAGATACAGATAAAGCCATAGAGTATAAAAATGATTTTAAGATGTAGGATAACAATCCTATTCCTAACCATAAAGAATAAATTTTAAAATCCTCATTTCCCTTTAACAATTCAACTAAAATACGACTTGCTGCAATATATGGAATAATCCCTGCAATAACACCGATACTCGCTATAAATACAGATGTTTTTAACTTTGAATGTTCCTTTTTTGCAAGCTCCCACAATATAGTAGCAGGACTTTTTTGTTTCATAATCAACACCTCCAAATAAAATAACTTAATTAGCTAACTTAGTTATCTTTGTTTTAAAAAATATAAGGGCGTTTATTACCCTTTCCCTTATATTTAAAAACCTCGCAATTTCTCCCATCCATCATAAAAAAACTTCGAAACTATTCTTGTGTTTAACTTTACTTCTTCTTCTGTTTGAGAATGTATTATAATTTCACACAATGCATTAATATAAGCATGGTTTAACAAATGCATTGCATTTTTAGGGACTTCTGATTTTATATTCTTTTTCTTTGAAATAATATGAAACGCTTTATGTCTATTTATATCTTCCTTTTCCACAAGAAGCTCTATATAATTATCATATTTCGTACCATATGATTTATATATTAAAAGATTAAATAAATCTTTTTTGCTAAACATATATAATGCAGATTCAATTGACCCTTCAATGTTAATTTTTGATAAATCTTCTCCACAATTTTTTTCTATATTTTGAAAAGATTCCTCTTCAAACTTGTTATAAAAACCCAAAAGTTCTTTTGCCAATGGATCAACTAAACTGATAAATAAATCTTCTTTGTCATTAAAATGCCTGTAAAAAGCACCCGTTGTAACTCCAGCTTCTTTACAAATTTTTCTTAAATTAGCTCGTTCATATCCATCCTTCAAAAAATTCGCTTTACCACTATCCATGATTTTTTTATGTGTAAGCTCATATCCATTCAAATCTGCCATTACTCTGCCTACTTTCTCTTTACTGATCAATTTCCCGCCTCATCTTGATAACTTAGTTATCATTTTAATATTGTCGATTATGTTTGTCAAGTATTTTCTGGAACTCTAATAAAAAAAATGGTACAATAAATACAAATAGTTTTATACACGCTTAATGCTTGCTACTCTAATTATTCTTTTGTAGCAAGCACAGTAAGTGTACGGACACTTACGGAAAATTGACGAAGCAGCCCTTGGGGATCTGCTTCTTTTTTTATCAATTTTTAGCTTGTTAGGGAGAACCCTAAGACCCCGAAATACATTCAAAGGAGGAACTAACTATGGCAAATAGATTAAGAAACGAAAGACTTGAAATTAAACTAACTGATGAAGAAAAGGCTCTTTTTGAAGAGAAAAAAAGACTTGCGAAGTGTAGAAACATGAGCCATTTCATCCGCAAATGTGTTTTGGAAAAGGAGATTTATCAAGTGGATTTAGAGCCTTTCAGAGATTTACAAGGCTTACTTTCTAATGCAACAAACAACATCAATCAGATTGCAAAGCGAGTAAATTCGACAGGTGTAATCTACAAAGAGGACATCGGTGATATAAAAAAAGAGATTGAACATTTCTCAAAAGAGCTGTGGCAAATTCATTCACTACTTCTGAAAAGAACATCTGAAACGGAAGGTGAATAATAATGGCTATTACAAAAATACACCCAATAAAATCGACTCTTAATCTTGCTATCGACTACATTGTAAATGGAGATAAGACAGACGAGCAGCTTTTAGTAAGCACTCATAAATGCCACGAATCAACTGCTCACACTCAGTTTTTAAGGACACGAAATGACGCAGGAACAAAAGGAACCGTTCTTGCAAGACATCTCATTCAATCATTTTTACCGGGAGAAACAAGCCCTGAATTGGCTCACCAGATTGGTATGGAGCTGTGTAAAAAGATACTCAAAGGTGAGTACGAATTTGTCTTATCTACTCACGTAGATAAGGGGCATATCCACAATCACATCATCTTCAATAATGTAAATATGGTAACAGGTAGGTGCTACCAGTCTAACAAGAAAAGCTACCACCAAATCCGTTATCAGAGTGATAAACTCTGCAAAGAAAATAGCCTATCTGTCATTGACGAGTTTTACGAAAGCTATAAGAAAAAATATAAGATTAACGGTAAATCTTGGTATGAAAACGAACAGGCAAAACATGGCACTTCTTGGAAAAGCAGGCTTCAATTTGACATTGACAGAATAATAAAACAGTCAAAGGACTGGGACGAATTTTTAAAGAAGATGGCTGATCTTGGCTATGAAATTAAATACGGTAAGCACATTGCTTTTAAGCCAAAAGATAAGGCGAGATTTACAAGGACTAAAACAATCGGAGAAGATTATACTGAAGAAAGAATAAAAGAACGCATTGCAGAAAGAGAGTTTATCAAGACTCCTGCCGTCAAAAAACGCATCGGCAATGTTATTGACATGAACACAAATGTTAAAGTAAAAGAAAGCAAAGGCTACGAATATTGGGCAACCAAACATAACCTTCATACAATGGCTGAGTCTGTTATTTATATCAGAGAACATGGCATTAAATCCGTTAAACAGCTTGACGAGTATATTCAAAAAGCAGCCGATGAAAGGCAAAATATACAAGAGAAAATCAAGGCTATTGATAAGGAAATGCAGAAGCTTTCCACCACTATGGAGCAAGTTCATACCGTTAAAAAATACAGAGCGTGCTACAAGGAATATACTGCTAATCCGTCTGACAAGGCATTTTTTGAAGAGTACAAAGCTCAGATTACCCTATATGAAAATGCTCTCTCAGAGCTTAAAAAATCCTATTCCAAGCTCCCAAATTCAAAGGATATTTTAGCTGAACTTGATAAATTACAAGAAAAAAAGAACACCCTTATGCAAGAGTATTCTTCCTCAAAATCCACTATGGACGAGCTTTATAAGATACGAAAAAATTACGGAATTTATATGGGTAAGGAGATGGAGAGATAATCTTTATCTCCTTTTTTCGCAAATAAAAAAAGAGTCGGTGCAGTCCCAAGACCACACCGACGATAAGTTTATCTCTCAGCTTCTTTTGATGTTTCTTTCTTTTCTTTAGGCTTTTCCTTTTCTTCAGCCTGATATTTTTTGATAGCTCCAAGCACAGACTCTTTCTTTTCATCTCGACCTTTCATCTGTTCTTTTGCCTTTAAGAGCTTTGAAGAAAGTATCCTGATGTTAGTATATTCCTTGCCGTTATCGTCAACGGAAGTTCTGATCTGTCCAAAGAGTTTTACAAAATCTCCCTGCTTAAAGTCTTTTGGAATATCACCCTTTTCTCCGTATGCGGAGCAATTATGATATATCTTATTGCCCTCATCATCTTTAGATACTACAGAGAAATTTGCCACCTTAAAGGCTTCGCCGTTCTTATTTTCTCTTTCAACTACATCGATCTTTCCTACAATATTTCCAACGATATTGACAAGATTATCTTTCTCCTCTTGAACATAAGGAAGATCTTTAATCTGCCCCTGTTCTCTTAAATCTTCAATCATGTAATCAAATTCCTCATGCAGTAAATTAACGGTGTCATTGTCCATATAAGCCTCATAGAGCTTATCCAAAGCACTTTCATCGTTGATACCTTTTTCCATGCTGATAACCGCCTTAACAAAGTCCTTGTGATTATCACTTACCATATCTTCTATCTGATTTCTCATTGTTTTGTAATCCATGTTTTATCTCCTTTCATGGTAAAAGGGAGGTTTCCCTCCCTTATCGTACATATTCCTGTTCTTTTGCAGTTTGTTTTTCTTCTGTTTTACTCTCTTCCTGATAGGCTCTTATCTGTCCTAAGATAGATGGTTTATCACCCGTTTTCTGTGTGGCTTCCTCTTTGGTATGCAAATTATCTTCAACATCATAGGTTGACTCAAAATAATCGCTGTCCTTAAAGTCATTGTCATATCTGTCAGGAATGCCGTCATTATCCATATCTTTAGAAAGAGGATCGTAGAAGTTCCCTTCATCATCAATATCAAGTCCAAGTACCGCCCTTAAATCTTCCGAATCGACATAGACCAAATCACTAAAAGAAGAAAGCTCAATCTCATTTTTCATATTTCGTAGAGCTTCGTTTTCTCCCTTGTTTTCATAGTCGAAGCTCTCTGTTTTGATTGGAGTATCATCAATATACTGTGTCCATGTTTTAGCTTCTAAATTAAGCTCATATTGGATGCCGTGTCTTTCGTCAGGTGTATTGGTATAGGCGATGCCGATATGCTTTAAATCAGGATATAGAACGTCAAACTCATCATAACTATGATTTTCTTCATACTCTCTGTTGCAGAAGTCAATGATGGCTCGTTTTACATCTTCTACAAGGGGATTATCATTTCTCTTTTCTTCCACTTCTCCCATATCAAGGAGCTTATTCAGTTCTGCCAAGCGAAGCACCTTATTCTTTAGTTCATCAGCTTTTTCAAAAGGCTTTTGTAATTCCTCTTTGGCATTTTCAAGCTGTTCTTTTGTGCTGAAGATCTTTTCTTCAAGCCTCTTTAATTTCTCAGGCATTTTCTCAAGAGCATTATCAAGCCTTGTAATATTACCGTCCGCACTCGTTCCAAGCTCTCCTGAATGCTTTGCAGCACCGTTTAAACTGAAGTTATGCTCATTGGTGAAGAAGTTGTAACTTACCTCTAAATCCATGTTTCTATACTTACCGATAACTTTGCTTTCATTGATTTTTACTTTAGAAATAGCTTCAAGCAGCTTTTCTCCGGCTAATTTCTTATCCGTAATTTTATCACCTAAAATGATAATAGAAGTGAACTTTTCATCGTCTTCAGCTTTAGGTTCTACACTTGCTATATCTTCCTTTATAGCTTCAATTAGCTTTTCTGTCCTTGCAATTTCTTCCGGATAGTTTTTAGCAACCTTATCCTCTAATCTGTAACGGTTGGACTTATAGTTTGCTTCAAGCATTTTAAGTTTTGTCACCTCATTATCCAAATCCATCTTTTCCTTGATTTTCGGATCACCTGTAGCAAGGGCTTTAATCTCTGCATAGTTTAAGCTGCTTTCGTCCACATCTTCCGCCACTCTTACAGGTGTTTTACTTGTCATAATCTGAGAAATGAACTTCTGTTTATTCTCGATGGTCTGGTCGAGTAGGTCGGGGATATTACTATCCCTTTCCCCTCTAAGAACCGTGCATGAGAGTTTCCCCTCACACGGCTCAAGTTTTTATAAGCCCTAATTAAAGAGCCAGCGTATTTTCTTTATCATTTATATGCAAATTTCTATGACACCAAGGGTGTACTAATGTTTTAAGGGTAATATTGTTTTGAGTTGTTTGATGTACTCTAAAGTCTGTATCAAGAGTTATTTTCCCTCCACAAGTAGGGCATATTCCGTTTTGCGTTTTATACAGTCTATTTATAACTGTACGCCCTTTAAGTTCGTTTCGCATTTTTAACTCTTCTCTTTCTTCAAAATATATTTGCCAATTTTCATCAAATGGATTTGCTTCAGCTTGTACCTTGGTAAATCTCTTAATATTAGTATCTGTAGCATATTTAAGACAAAGATAGTATTTATCGCCATTTTCCATTCTGTCTCCAGTTGCTACACTGAAAGTCCAAGTTCTATTTCCAATCGTATGGAAATACTTTTTAGCTATCCATTTTCTACTTTTCTTAGGATGTCTACGAACACACCAGTCCCACAGGCATTTATATATTTCATAATCAAGTTTTTCAAACGCTTTCGTTGAAACATTATATTTCTGATAGTTTATCCAACCTATAATAATTGGATTTAATTTTCTAATCAGAATTTCTTGTTTCATTGATGGATTATCCTTTATGATTTGTCTTATTTTATCAACAATAGCCTTGAAGTTCTTTTCGGATGGTTTTGTTAGTAACTTATCTTTATACATCCTAATATTAACTCCAAGAAAGTCGAAACCGTCATTTATGTGCGTTATGAGTGTCTTTTCCTCAGACAGTTCTAACCCTCTTTCTTCTAAAAATTTTACAATGATTGGCTTAACACCATTTTCAAGCAATTCCGCACTTTCTCCTGTAACTATAAAATCATCTGCATATCTGACAAAATTAACTTTTGGGAAATATGCTTTCTTATTTACTGTTCTTTTATGATATTTTTCTTTGATTGCTTTTTCTAACCCATCTAATACCATATTAGATATTACAGGTGATATTGGTGAACCTTGCGGGCTTCCAGTTTCTGTGGAAAATAATCTTTGCTTTTCTATATATCCACATTCAAGCCAAAGTTTCAATAGCGACTTGTTCATTGGAATATTATTCATTATCCATTCGTGGCTAATATTATCAAAGCAACCTTTTATATCTCCTTCAAGCACCCATTTTGCAGATTTCTTTTTATTAAGTGATGTAAAGCACTGTTCGATAGCGTCTTGCGTACATCTTTTTGCTCTAAACCCATAGGAATTAGGGTCTGCCGTTGTTTCTGCAATTGGTTCCAGTGCAAACTTATATAGAGTTTGCATTGCTCTATCTGTCATTGTAGGAATACTGAGAGGTCTTTTCTTTCCATTTTTCTTAGGAATATACACTCTTTTAAGAGGTTGAGGTTTATATCCTCTTAAGTTTAACTTTCCTATTGCATCATATTTTGCCTTTGGTGTTAGCCATAATTCGCCATCAACACCACTTGTTTTCTTGCCTTGGTTTTCAGTTACTCTTTTTACTGCCAAGGCTTTTGCATAAAATGAAGTTGTGAGTAAATGTTGTAGTGATTTCACTTTTCCGTATTTACCCATTTTCCACGCTTTCACAATACGCATTTGTAGTTTTTTAACATAGCTTTCTGCTACTGAAAAATCTATACTTTCCCAGTCTTTAGCTCTGTCAGTAGTAGCACACATTTTATTGTTCATTTGCTTTCTCCTTTCAAAAATTCTACAAGTTCTCTTGTGATTAAAAACCAAATGGAAGTCTGCACTCTTTCGAGTTAGGGCAAATTTTGAACCCCTATCCGTCTCATTACAAGATGGCATTCGCTTTTTCCATTATCCTTTACCTGCACTATTATCAGCATTTCTTACGATTTGCCTTGCCTTTTGGCAATAGTACAGGCTTACCATGTTCCACTTAATTAACATTGATAACTTAGGCTCTACCTCTTTGCCGGTAGTCATTTGTCCGTGTAATCCCACTATGGAAAGGATTATCCGACTACACACCATTTTGGTTCAGGCTTATCAGCAACTTTAGCCTGTTCGCTTTAACGGCATTTATCAGCAGTTCACATATGTTAGCCATATTATCAAGCCTAGCTCCCTAACCGCCTTGTTGCTAGCAGTTTCGGTATTCCCTCACGGTTCAACCTCAAATAGGGCTACTTTAGTATCGGCTTACCACACATAAGTGCAGTCGATACTTGGCTCAACTAACGGAATAGTTGGTTTGGTCATTTTGCCAAACAGTTAAATTAAGCGACTTCATGTCGCACCCAAAGGTACGCATCAAAGGTATTCTCCGTTACATATCTGAATATGCTGACTTCTTTGTTTTCATTTCCCTGTCTTACAATTCTTCCGGCTCTCTGCTCAAGGTCGGCAGGACGCCATGGGACATCTAAATCATGAAGTGCAATCAGCTTGTTTTGCACATTCGTTCCGGCTCCCATTTTCTGTGTAGAACCCATTAAAATACGAATCTCACCTTTTCTTACCTTTGCAAAGAGTTCATCCTTTTGCTTATCTGAATTTGCTTCATGGATAAAGGCGATTTCTTCTTTCGGTATTCCCATTGCCACAAGTTTTTCTCTAATATCATCGTAAATATTAAACTCTCCATCTCCTTTTGGAGTTGACATATCGGAGAAAAGAAGCTGTGTGGACTTATTTTCTCTTGTCTTATCCCAAATGGCAAAAACATTTTTCACGCACACATTGACCTTGCTGTCAGGATTATCCGGAAGCAGTGGATTGATTAAACGCTGATCTAAGGCGAGTTTCTTGCCGTCATTAGTGTAGGGTAGGATACTAGCGAGGTAGTCATTGCGACCCCTTTTCCATTATCCCCCCACCGAACCGGACATGATACTTTCGCATCATCCGGCTCTCCAGTAATTTCATTTCATAAACGTGTATTTATTGAACCATTATGTATCGCATGGTGACAATCCCGACAGGTCACTAGCGTTTTTCGACGTCTTGCTGACATGACTTCTTTCCACTTTGGAACTAATTTCCCATTGTGTTTGTTCAAGTCTGCTAATTTTCTGATATGATGTACCTCTATGTTCTCCTCACTTCCACATAGCTCACACTTATTTGCGAGTAATCGCTTGATAAGCTCTGTTCGACCACCATAAACTTGATACGGAGCATCTTCTATTACAGTTTTCTTTTTATAAGAAAGTGAAATGCCACCCCACGTTGCAACTAGAGGAGGTTTATCTTCTCGAGGCACAACTACCTGTAAACACGGCACAGTTCGGCCATTCGTGCTAGTTGTGGTAGTCTTATATTTAGCTAACATTTTATTAATGGATGACTTATGTTTAAATGCTAATGTTTTAAGGAGTGATGTTTCCATATACCAATAGACTTTTGAGAACCATGACAAATTTTGTGCCAATATATAATATTGAACCAGCCCTCTATATTCTTGTTGGTAAGTTTGAACGATACTAAAGTCATCATCCTGCAATAAGTTATTACGATGAATAGCTTTACCATTTTTCATGTATTGGCGGCATTTGCTTTCAATAACTGATGCAGGTACAAATAATGCGATAACACCATTGGCACTCCGTCTCCCTTTGTTATCAATATAATCATTGACACGTTGTGCTTTTATCTCATATCCCAGAAATTTAGCTGATTCTCCAGTCGCATGGGTAATCAAAGTCTTTTCTTGAGAAAGTTCCAAAGATAACTTAGTATTTAAAAAGTCTCCAATTTGCTTCTTTATAGCCTTTGCCTCAGCTTTTGAACCTGTAAAGCCTAGAATAAAGTCATCCGCATACCGAACATATCTTAATCTCCGATAGCTGGTATCATAAGTATCAACTGAAGGGAGATTTCTTCTCTCAACAATTAACTGATGAGCTTTTTTATAATCTCCTTTATCCTGATAGCATTTAATTCTTCTACTCAAACGATTATAGGCTGAGTTTGCTTTCTGCTTTTTACCTCTTGTATATTGAGGTATCAGTTCTTCACCGACCCACTTATCAAATTGATGTAAATAGATATTAGCTAATAAAGGACTAATAACTCCACCTTGCGGTGTTCCACTAATAGTCTTGTGAAACTTCCAATCATCAAGATATCCTGCCTCAAGCATATTTTTGATAAGCCTAATAAACCGACCATCCTGAATTTGTCTAGACAACATAGTGATTAATACATCGTGGTCAATCGTGTCAAAATAACTAGAGATATCTCCTTCTATGAACCAACGTGTCCCTTTCCAAGTCTGAATTTCTTGTAAAGCTGTATGACACCCTCTTTTTGGTCTAAAACCATGAGAATGTTCACTAAATTGTGGCTCATAATAGGCTTCTAATATCATGCGAATCACTTCCTGAAGAAGTTTATCACTCCATACTGGTATTCCCAAAGGACGGTGTTTTCCATTCTTTTTAGGAATGTACTCTCTCCTAGCTGGTCTCCAGTAATAGGTTTCTCGTCTTAATTGTTCAATAATCCTATCTATTTTTTGAATAGACATACCATCAATCGTTTCCTCTGTAACACCCTTTGTCATTGCTCCGTTATTCGGGTATAACTTTGCATAGGCTATTAGATACAATTCACGATTAAATAGTAATTTATAAACCCTTTCAAGTGGTTTATCTTGTTTTCCACGTTCATGAATGACTGTTAAAATAGTTTTGGCTGTACGCATCTCACGCACCTAATCCTTTCTAACTAATCGAAATTACCTGTCACCCTTCGCCATGTACAAGGTTTTCCCTTGCTCAAACTACTACGGTGACTCCGTTACCATAAGGGTCTCCCCTCTTAGGCAATCCTGCTATTCGTTAAAAATGTACGTTCTAGTAACCCTTAGGTTCCTCACTCATTCCTTTATTCATACTTATCGTATGCTCTTTTACTGTAGAAAGTTATTCGTCCAAAATCACAACAACGAATATACAGTAACATCGGTCTCAGTTACTTTCCGATGGGCGATGCTTTGCACCTAGTCAGAATTGATGTTCAAGCAGTTTAGCCTTAACCATAGGTTACGGAACTTGCGGCACATCAAAGCGTTGTAACTCACTCCTTATCCGCTTTACTAACATGCTATTGTCCCCTTTGGGTTTCCCCGCTAGGTTAGTTAGTTGTTCCTATTATTTACTTTCAATAATATCCCTCTGCGAGGGAGATACATTTTTACGCTTAACAGCGCACAATCTTCAGCATATTATCTTCGTCAGGCTCTACTACCCTGTTTCTTACATCATCAGCTCTTTCCGATAAGCTCTTTAGGATTTCCTTCTGTTCCTCACTTGGCAAAGTTTTAATAACTTCATAGTGTGCTTCAGGTGTTGGAAGATTTAGCATATCTGCTGTCTGAATATCCGCAACTTCTTTAAACATAGACATTAGTTCAGGAAGGTTATAGAACTTGGAAAATCTTGTCTTTACTCTGTACCCTGTTCCCTCCGGAGATAATTCAAATGCTGACTGCGTTTCACCAAAGGTAGAAGCCCAGCTATCAAAATGCTCCAAATTATTCTTTTTAAGACTTTCATACTGAAGATAACGCTGCATAGTATAAAGCTCTGTCATCGAGTTACTGACAGGCGTTCCTGTGGCAAAGACAATTCCTTTTCCACCTGTCATTTCATCCATGTATCTGCACTTCATAAACATATCGGAAGACTTAAAGGCTTCAGACTGCCCAATACCTGCCACATTCCTCATTTTTGTATAAAGGTAAAGATTTTTGTAATTATGTGCCTCGTCAATAAAGAGCTTATCTACACCTAATTCTTCAAAGGTAATGAGATCATCTTTTTTAAAATCATCATTTAGTTTTTCAAGCCTTGTTTCCAGCTTCTTCTTTGTTTTTTCAAGCTGCTTTACCGTAAAGTTCTGATTTCTGTCATGCTTATATTCCTCAACATAGTTTATGATTTCATCAATCTGATCCTGAATATGCTTCTCTTGATATTCCTTACTCATCGGGATCTTTTCAAACTGTGTATGCCCGATTACAACGGCATCATACTCTCCTGTGGCAATTCTTCCGATAAATCTTTTTCTATTTTTCGGCTCAAAGTCTTTCTTATCTGCCACCATAATATTGGCTGACGGATAAAGCTGCATAAACTCTCTCCCGATTTGCCCTGTTAAGTGATTGGGGACAACAAACAAGGACTTACTGCACATTCCAAGCCTTTTACTTTCCATCGCAGACGCCACCATTTCAAAGGTCTTACCGCTTCCTACCACATGAGCAAGCAAGGTATTTCCTCCATAAAGACTTCTTGCTATGGCATTTCTTTGATGAGGTCGTAAATCAATTTCTGTGGTCATTCCCTCAAAAGAAAGGTTGCTTCCGTCATATTCTCTGTTGCGGATAGAGTTAAAACGCTCATTATATAACTTTACAAGCCTGTTTCTTCGTTCTTGGTCGCTAAATATCCAGTTCTTAAATTCTTCCTTTATAAGCTCCTGTTTCTGCCCTGCAAGAAGCGTTTCCTTTTTATTTAATACAGAAGTTTTCGAGCCGTCCGGATTTACAATCTGATCAAATACCTTTGTTTCTTTTAAATTTAGAGCATCTTCAATCAGCTTATAGGCATTTACCCTTGAGGTGCCGTAGGTCATCTCTGCAAGGTCATTTCCTCTGTCCCTGCTCTTTCCTTCTACATTCCATTCACTTGTCAGATTTGAAAATTTAACCTTAATATCCCATTTGGCATATCCCGGAGTTTTCAGCGTTTCAAAGATGAATTTTTCAATATCCTTATTCGGTATCCAAGTAGCTCCAAGTCTTACATTGATTTCACTTGCTTCAAGCTCCTTTGGAAGAACTTTTGTAAGCTCTGCCTTTTGATATTCCAAACGGTTCAGCTCATAGCTTATCAGCTCTTTTTCTTTGCCATCTTCCGCATAGCCAAGATGAGGCAACTCTCTTTCCGTTTGCCTTAACTTTGCAAGGTAGCTGTCTACAATAGCAATCTTATCTCTGATATTTCCGCTTAGGTACTCATCCTTTGTTACATAGCCGTATTTGTATGAATTACTGCCGTTTGCACAGGCGAAAGGTAGATCTCCATCTTCAAGGTTAAAAGATAATGGTCTATAAAAGTTTTGTTCTTCTCTGATGTTTAGATAGATTTCCCCTCTAAGTTCTTCTATCAAAGTCGGTCTGTCTTTATCTGTAAGGCTTCCCATATACTCAAAATCCACATATCCTTTTTCAGATACCGATAAAACAAGAGCTTCAAGGGAAGTGTCTACATGGTCGATAACCTTCGCCTTTGTGATTGTTCGCTTGGAGAAAATATCTCCCTTTGCTTTGAAGTTTTCTTCTTCATCAAGGATTTCAATGGAAGAAACAAGCGGGAAGTTGCTATCCTCTTTTAAGGCTCTGGTATTAGAAAGGTTATTGACATATCCATGCTTCTTAGAAAAGCTGTCATAAATTTCGTTTAGTTTTTCCTGAGCTTTCTTTACTTCATCATCTGAAAAATCTTCTTTCTGTTTGTAAATAACGTCCTTTAAGGCAGCATTTAACTCAAGATAGTCCTTAATCTTTTCCTTGTTTTTATCCGTTACTTCTTTCTTTACAAACAGGGAGTTTTCTCTGTAATAAACTTCATCATCAATTATGGTATATGAAAAGTTTTTAACATCATCTGTGGCAGGAATTGAGGTAATTTCATCATCAAGTAGCTCTATTTCTTCATAATTAGCATTTTTAGAGATTTCTTCGCTTGCTTTTGTCAGTAGCTCCTTTAAGTCTGTGTTTTCTTTTGGCAGGCAAGCTATTGTATTCCCAAATCTCCCGGATATTTCTTCCATAGAACCAAGCACCTGTTCAGGATGATCAACAAAGTATTTGTTATATAAAAGCCCGTTTTCATCTTCAGCAAGGTGAATCCAGCCCTCATCCCTTTCTCTGATACTGTCCCTTTTCTTTAGGAAGATAATATCTGAGGTTACTTCTGTTCCTGCTACGCCCTTAAAGGTATCGTTCGGAAGTCTTATCGCTCCTAAAAACTCTGCTCTTGCTGCAAGGTAGCGTCTTACACTTTCGTCCTTTTTATCCATCGTTCCACTTGATGTAATAAAGGCGATAATACCGCCGTTTCTTACTTTATCAATGGACTTGGCAAAGAAATAATCATGGATAAGGAAGTTATTTTTGTTATACTCCCTGTCATTTACCTTGTATTCTCCAAAGGGTACATTGCCGATAATCGCATCAAAGAAGTTATTTGAGAAAGAAGTTTCTTCAAGCCCCTTAATCTGTATATCACTTTCAGGGTATAACAGCTTTCCAATTCGACCGCTTACAGAGTCAAGCTCTACACCATAAAACTTAGACTTATTCATTTCATCAGGGATATTGCCTATAAAGTTCCCTATTCCCATACTTGGCTCTAAAATGTTTCCCTGTTTAAATCCCATATCCGAAAGCGTCTTATACACTCCGTCAATCACTGTTTTCGGTGTATAAAAGCTCGTTAAAGTAGATTCTCTTGCAGCTTCATATTCTGCCTGAGATAAGTTCTCTTTTAGAAAGCTCCTCGCTTTTTTCCACTGTCCGCCTTTTTCTTCATCGAATACATCAGCAAGTCCTCCCCAGCCTACATACCTTGCTAAAACTTCCTGAGCGGTAATATCTAAATCTCTCTCACCTCTTTCAATTCGATTTAGCATCGAGATTGCTTCAAGGTTATTGTTTAATCTCTCACTTGGAGATAACTTGTCAGGTAGCGTTTCTTCTTTAATTTTGAAGTTATGAGCCTCAGCTTTCTTTATTTCAATTTCTTCAGTTGTCTTTTCAGGATTCTGATATGTCAGATTTTCAAATATCCTCTCAAGGTCGCTTTCCAGACGATAAGGAATGACATCGGAGCCTGTTATCATACCGCCAAGATATTCAGTATTATCTTTAACTGTTACCGTCTTTAGGTTGTTTCCGATATCATCAAAGCGTGTAATGGTATAGTCTTTATCCTTGTATCTGACTTCATCTCCAACGATAAATTTTGGTCTTTCAAGGCTTATATGCTTCAGAAGATCCTCATTATCTGTAAAGGCTACAATCGGAATTTGATGATTGCCTTGTCTTACAGGATCAAGCCACAAGTCATTTCTTCCTGTGATTTCATTTTTAGAAATCTCCCTTATAGTATATTCTTCGTGGTTGAAATAGACGGTATTACCCTCTTTAACTGCAAAATCGTCTAAACGGTTTCCCTCTTTTTCATTCAGCTCTACTTCTTCTCTATCCTTTAGGTAATCAAATAAGGTAGCTTGAACTGTGTCAGCCCTTCTAACTTCTTCTGTTTCTTCAGGTGCTTCAAGTTCTTCTTCTACAAAGCTAAGTTCTCCGTTAAAGACAGACTGAAGCTCTTGCTCATCCATCTGCTTTTTAAGTTCTGTATCTTTCAGCTCTCTAAAGGTCTTTGGAAAATCTTCTAAAATAAGCCTCTGGGCGTTTAGTTCTTTCAGCTCCTCAAGATTAAAATACCCCCATTCAGGTTCAATCCCAAGAACAAGTCCAAAGGCATCGCCGCTTTCTCTATCATATTCCGTCATATACCAAGTCCAATTAGAACGGAAAGGAATGATATATGCAGCATGAACCTCTTTATCCACTAAAGCTACATCCTCCTGTGCGTAAAGCTCCGGCACTCTTTCAAGCATTTCATAAGTCATTAAGTTTTCAGGATCATCTTTGGAATAATATTGTGGTTTTTCAATCTCTGACTTGTTTTCTGTTTCCTTTTCTTCAAGATAAAGATTTTTAGAAAACAACTCGTCGATATGCTTTGCAACACTTGTCCAAGTAAGAAACACATCATTACAATCATTTTTCTGTAATTTAAGTCCTTTAGCATCGTGCCATTCATCACTTCCCATTGCTCCGGAGACAGCATGGGAATGTCCTCCAATTCCATATTCGTCTTTTAAGAAATTCGCTTTTTCCTGAAGCGTATGATTTTCTTTAAAAAACTTGGTGATTCGTTTTTTTCCTCTATCAACGCCACTTCCTCTTGAAAGGCTTTTAAGGACTTCATCTTCTGTAATAAAGGACTTTACCTTCGGAAGTTCTGCCAAATTGGTGCTATATTCCTTTCGTGGTAGCTCAAGTTCTTGTAGTTTCTGATAAAGGCTATCTACCTTGTGATAGTGAAACCTTAGTACATTTCTATTTTCTTTGTATCCTTCTAAAAATCTGTCATATTCTCTGATTGTTTCTTTCAGATACTCAGGATTTTTTAATGCTTCAGATAATCTTTTTGTTTCTTCCGGAAAGCCCCCGCCTCTTTCATAAAATTTAAAATATCCTTGCTCTTTTCCTTCTTCACTTAAATCATGCGATAGATACCATAGAGATTCTGAAATCCGATCTCTTTCATAATCAAGAGCTTCTAAGAGCTCTACATTTGTAGCAAATTCCCCACTTTTAAGAAGTTCATTTATCCTCTTTGCAGCATCATTCCAGTTTAAGACCTGCGTATCATCTTCTCTTGCAGAAGTTCCATAGGCTAAATGAATGCCTTTATCCGAATACCAGGAAGATACTTCTCTTTCATCAATGTAAAACCCGTTTCCGCCTTTAAAGGTATCTTTGAGGTATTCTCCCAATTCTTCTACTGTTTTTTCTTTGGAAAACTCAGCAATAACAGGAAGTCTGCCGCCATCGTGATTTCCTCCGTTAATAAGGACGGTATCTATATCATTCTCAGTTAGCGGAATCGTAAGGCGTATCTGTCCATAGGAATTTTCTGGTAAAGAAAAAGAAGCCTTTTCAGCTTCTCTTATCTCTGCCTCAGTATTTTCTTTTAGATTTCCACTACTTCCTTGATGGTCATTTCTTTGAGAGCTGAAATCATCGCCCCATACTGCGGATTGTTCTCGTCCTCTATCTTCCAAGCTGCCATCAGTTTCGGTTTCTCTGTTCTCATAAATTCTATCGCCTGTTTCTGAATGTCCATCAGGTGTCCTGTCAACTTCTTCTCCTTGTATAGATCTACTAACATCTCGAAGTGGCTCTGCTCCTCGCTCTGTGAAAGAAACTCCAGCCTCATCACTGCGTAGGTCGGATTTGGATACTTCCTTATGAAGTCCGTCTCTTCCTCCAAGCTGTTTAGCGTATTCTCCCTGATTTTCTCTATTATCTCGTCTGTACTCTCCATTTCGGAGAACTCGCTCGTTTTCATTTCTTCCCTGATCATCTCGTCGAAGTACATATTCTTCTACCTCCTCCAATTCTTCTTTAATCTTATTATATCCCGCTTCTTTTCCTCTTAAAACTTCTTTTTGAAGCTCAAGTTCTTTGCTTTTTTGAATGGTCGCATCAATAATCTTTCCGCTAATATCCGATACGGTTTCACCAAGACTCATTAGAGATATGCTGTCAAGTCTTTGAAAATTCTCTCTTAAAAGCTCGTAATCTATCGAATAATCTAACTTAAATCTTGACGCTACCGCATAGCTTACCGAGTCCCTTACAAACTTGGTAAAGGATATTCTATCCTCATCCGCTACTCTAAGTTCATTCATTAAGGTATCTATTTTTTCATCACCGTAGAGTCTGCTTAAAGAAAAGATGTTTTCAAGTGTGCTTTCACTTTCCTCATAGCCCTCGCTTTTAATCATTTCCTTTAACACATCTTGATGATTTTCTTTGTCAAACTTCCAAAGATTTACTTCGTTGACATCTCTGTTTCTTGAAACTGTCTGACCTATATCAAAAATATAGTCCACTTTTTTGAATGTGCCATAGTCCTCTAAAATGGGGATCCCTTTCTGTCCTCGCATTACTGTTCGATTAAAACGTTCCCTCCAGTAGTCAAACTTGGCACAAGCTATTGCTTCAGGATTTTTATCATAGATACTTAATTGACTTCTAAAGTCATATCTTTGATTGTTTCCGACAACCTTTAAGAGCTTCAGATACTCTGCTTCACTATGAAGCACATCTTGTTTTATAAGCTCCAAAATGTTATGAAAATCATTTATTCGCATTTTTACCTCCTTCGTTTTTCCAAACAAAAAAAGGTGGTTAGATTTTACTCTAATCACCTTTTAATTCTGTGTATTGCAACTTACCACTACTTCATAATTACCCACTGACCTAATTTTGTTGAGCCTTCATATCGAATAAGTCCTGCTTTCCTCATTTTATTTAAATGATAACGTACACCATCAACAGTCAGGTTTAGTTTTTCTGCCATTTCTTTCGCACTTATGTGAGGATTTTCAGCTATTATCTTAATAATCTCTTCCTGTTTCATAGTAGTTTTAGTAGTAGTTTTCATGGTAGTTTTTTCATCATTACTACCATGAAACTCTTTCAAAAATTCTTCATTCACTCCCATCACTGCGTTGGTATAGTTATCTTCTTCATTATCCGGATAAAACTTAAGCTCAGGAGAACCATTTTCTAATAGTGCATCCTTTGCACGCCTTATACCCGAACCGTAAGACTCTATCAAATTAAGTGAAAAGAACATATCTTTAAGTTCTTTGTTAAGATACTGCCTTCGATCAAAAGTTCTATCCCTATTAAGAGCCTCAATGGTTACAGGAGGGAGCGGTCTATTATGATTCACAAAAGAAATTCTGTCCTTGTAAATGTATATCCCAACATATTCAGGCGTATCGTATTCCTTATGCAAAATGGCATTTGTAGCAAGTTCCTCAAATGCTGTAAGAGGATAGTTATAGACAATCTTATGCTCGATTTTATCCGCTTCCCTTATGGTATATGAAGCCATAATATTATCTTCAAAATATTTGCTGACTTGCTTTGCCTGTATCCAAACCGGACCATCAAATTTCTTTGATTCCATTTTATCAGTTCCATCAATTTCTCTTATGATTTCAACATGGGCATTTGGAATAAATTTATTTGGTGTATCTGCAAACATCAGCACAGCAAAATTTTTAGCTCTATAACCACCATACTCACTTTCACTGACAAGCCCCATACTCTTTGCCATATCCAGCTTAGACATTTCTCTAATATCTTTTTTTGCTCCTGTTTGAAGCAAATATTCTTTCATATATTCATAGCTTAAATCATCTATGGTAGCTGTATCGTTCAAGTTTGAGCTAAAAGAAAAGTTTGCAAACTTCTTCAAAAGTTCAAATTCTTCGGTTGGATTTGGAAGCCTTGAATCTCTACCGACTCTAATATATCTTCCTGCCTTTAATCGAATATCTTTATCTTTTTCTGCCCTTTCACTTGTTTGAAACGGACCGTTACTACCACTTTCTACCGCAACTACGATATAGTATTCATCATCAATTTGATCCGTAATAATGTGATAGTTGATTTTAGGATGGATGTTGGAAAGAAGCGATTTAATTTTATTTTCAATTCCCTCTAATTTTGCTTCCTTTATCCCTTCAATCGGTCTTTTAGGAATTGCTTTTTCTCCCGTTTCTTTATCATCGACTTCTTCAATACCAACAAACAACAAGCCTATCTCATTGTTCATATAGTTATTGGCAAAGGCACAAGCAGTTTTTAGAATTTTATCTTTAAAATTTGCCGACTTTTTATATTCGATAAAACTGCTTTCTATGTTTTGATTTTCAAGAATGTTATGAGCCATTCTTTTTATATCTAAAAGCTGCATAATACCTCCTCTTTTTAAAAATTTTATTTGTATATTATACCATTTCCAGAGGATTTTCTCCACTCTGAAATCAGCAGGCACTTACTTGCGATATTTTAAAACCGCCTCCTGTATCTCGCTTTCAATATCTTTCAGGAATTTTTCTTTGGAAGATTTCCCTTTGGCAATATCCGCTAATTCCATTTCCCACTTTGCAGTTGTTTTCGCTGACTTAAAGGTATCGGATACTATTGTTACAAGGCTGATCCCCTTATGCGTGGCAATCAAATTTTTCTTATCTCTTTCGACAAAACCCTTATAGATTAAGTTTTCAATAATTCCTGCCCTTGTTGCAGGTGTTCCAAGTCCCTTTCTTTCCACTTCTACACCTTTTTCTAAGGCTTCATTTCCTGCAATCTCCATAGACTTTAGAAGCGTATCTTCAGTAAAGTGTTTCGGTGGTTGAGTAAATTTTTCTTTAATCTCTTTATTTTCAATACTTAAAACATCACCAATACTTACATCAGGAAGCTCTATGAACTCATTCTTCTTGGACTTGCATTCTTTAAGGTATTTGCTAAAGCCCTCGTCTCTAATTACCCTTCCTGAACTTGTAAATTCAAATCCGTCAAATTCAGCTACAATCTTTGTTGTGTTTTCCACTAATGGATAGCCTACACTTGCGTGAAGCTTATTAGAAATAAGCCTATATACCTTCGCTTCACTATCAGGGATACTCGATAAATCTTCACTTAACGAGCTTACTGTCGGAATAATAGCGTGATGATCCGTAACATTCTTTGAGTTAAATACTGTCTTGATACGCTCTGTATCAAAATCATTTTTTCCTAAAATGTTATTGACCGTACTTACAATCATATCTTCCGTTAAGCATCTGCTGTCTGTTCTTGGATAGGTAATTAGTTTCTTTTCATACAGGCTTTGAGCATAATCAAGCGTCTGCTTTGCTGAATATCCAAAATATTTATTACACTCTCTTTGAAGTGTTGTCAGATCAAAGGGTAAATCCGGCTTTGTAATCTTTTCTTTTTGAATGACATCAGTTATTTCAATATTATCGCCTATTAAATTAATAAGCTGCTCTGCGGTTATTTCATCACCAATTTTGTCTGTCGATAATGTAAAGCCGTTCATAGAAAGCTCTACGGTGTAGTATTTTTCTTTCTTAAAATTACTTATTTCTTCATCTCTTTTTACAATCATGTAAAGTGTTGGGGTTTGCACTCTCCCGACACTGTAATTTTGCTTATACAGGCAAGAATAGAGCCTACTGATATTCATTCCGACAAGCCAGTCTGCAATAGCTCTTGCCTGTGCCGATTCAAAGAGCTTATCGTAATCTTCACCATTCTTTAGATTGGAAAATCCCTCTTTGATAGCACTATCTTCCATTGACGAAATCCAAAGACGCTGCATTTTCTTTTTGCATTTAGCTTCGTTATATACCAGTCGAAAAATACTTTCTCCTTCTCTTCCCGCATCGCACGCATTGATAACTGTATCAATCTCCTTATCATTCATCAGTTTTTTAAGGATATTGAACTGCTTTTTTGTAGCCTTTGCCACTTCAAATTTGTACTGCTTCGGAATAATCGGTAAATCCGATATATTCCACTTAGCGTATTTTTTATCATAAGCGTCCGGATTTGCCATCTGAATTAGATGACCTACGCACCAAGATACCTTATATCCATTTCCCTCATAGTATCCATCTTTCTTTTTTGTAGCTCCTATTACCTTTGCAATTGATATAGCTACACTCGGTTTTTCTGCTATCACAAGTATATGTTCCATGTATATTTTTCCTCCTGCTTTCATTGTAAAAGGGCGAAAGAATTTACTCTCCCGCCCTGCGTTTGCACCCATAACAATATATTTTAAGGTGCATTTATTCTTCATCATAAGCTTCTGTTTCTTCTGCTTCTCCTATTTCTTCCTCACTTTCTGCTTCCGAAAAGAAATCATCATCTTCTTCCTCTAATGATTCAAGCTCCTTATCCTCTTTCTTTTTTACGACCTTAAAGTAATAACCTGCTCCTAATGCTCCGCCTATAACAAGAAGCAGAATAATATATGTTCCTAAATTACTCTTTTCTTCTTTTTTCTCAGGCTTTACTTCTTCCTTAGTTGGCTCCTCTTTGCTAATCTCCTGCTTCGGAGCTTCTTTCTTTTCAACCATATTTAGAAGGTCATCTTCAGATACTTCCGTTAAAAGCATTACATTTTCTTGTGTCTCATCGTGGTTGATGATGAGATGGAAGGTCTTACCGTTTTTCGTCTGAAAGGTAATAAACTGTCTTGCATCAGCAGAATACAGATCCGTTTCTTTGTTATCGCCGCTATCCCCATGATGAATTGGATAGTCCTTATTCGCATTGTCCTTATTTTCCGTAACGGTTCCTCTTGCCTTTGACGGAGCAGAAGCTACTCCCTTATTGGTATTTACACTCTTACTTGTCCCGTCCATAGATAAATCCTGATTGTTATTGGCAGGAGCTTTCGGTGTCAGCTTATTAGGATAGCGAATATCTTTTTCTTTCGTTTCAGAATTACTTGTATCTTTTACAGTATTTTCTGAACTCGCCTGTGTAGTTGTGCTTTTTCCTGTGTTGTTTACAGGTGTTTGATTTGAAATGCCTGCGTTTGTCTTAATTCCGGAAATAGGACTGTTCGGTGCAGACGGATTAGATATTACGGGAGCCTTGTTTGCTTCATTTGCCTTTTCCTCAAGCTCTTTAATCTTTTTATTCAGCTTATCCATTTCCTTCTTCATTTCTTCTGATAAGTCCTTATTTTCCTTATCTTTTTTTGTTTTTTCTTTCAAGCTTTCAATCTGGGCTTCAAGTTCTTTAATTTTTTCTTTCTGCTTATCACTTAATTTGTCTTTATCCTTGATTTCGCTATTTAACTTATTAAGTTTTTCCTGAAGCTCCTTTGCATCTTTTTCCATTTTGGAAATATCATTTTTAGAAAGCTCTGTCTGCGTTGATTTATCTTCCGTCTTTGGAGTTTTCGTCTGCGAGCTTTCATCCTGTTTCGGCTTTTCTTCTTCTGTCTGAGTCTCTTTATCTTTAGCCTCAGTCTTTGCTACCTTTCGGATAATTTCATCATTTCCATCGCCTTTTACTTCATAAAATAGAAACTCATCAATAAATTTCATATTATCAGGGAGCATCGGCAGATCACCGCTGTCAAGAAGCTGTCCTTTCTCAGCCTTTATCTTTTCTTCCTTATAAACTTTTTCATCTTCAAAGATATACTTTACATTTACTTCCACTTGTGTTTGGACAGCTTTATCGCTTGTAGGTGCTTCCGTTAAGCTTTGCTCATGAGCATAAACAACTGTCCAAAGACCCAAAAGGCAGCTTATACTTACAACGACTGCAAGTGCTGCTGTCCAAAACTTCTTATTCTTTTTCCAACTGGTTTTCATTTGACTTCTCCTTTTTCATTTCTACTCTTTGTCTGTTTACCTTTGCCATCAAATCACTGATTGTAATGTTGTTCTTTCTGCAGATGGCAATGATTTCTTCGTTTTCAAGTTCTTCTTCACGAATAAATAAAGGCTCCAATTCTTCATCAATCAGAGCCTTTTTATCCTTCAACTTCTTTATTTTGTTTTTCACTACCGTTAATTCTCGTTTCACATTGTTACCTCCTATTTCTTTACGTTTGGTGGGAATCCAAATCCTACGGGATGATGCTTGCAGAAAGACGCAATCCAATTGTCTAAAGTGGTTACTCTTATTCGTCCAATATTATCCATAACTTTACCATCTCCAATATAAATTCCTACATGACCATAGGTAAGTCCTGCTGTGCTTCCACTACTACTGCTTTCCACCGCTACAAGCATTCCCACCTTGAGTTTTGACCTGTCTGATGTAAAAGTATAGTTTCGGTACATATCGCAGGCATTTCCGCCAATATATCCAAGACCTGCATTTTGATAGACCTGTGAAACCCACATGGCACACCAGCCTGCACCCGGAGATGGCGTGATGTATGCAGCATTAACAATCTTCTTTTGAACTTCACTTGATGCTTCATACTCAACTCCACCACCTACGCCACCATTTGCACTGATAAGGTCAGAATTTCCAAAGGCTTCTCCCATATTTCCTTGTGCAAGGAATAAGGCTTCATAGTGCTTTAAGTTATCGGGATAATCAGCAAAGACCTTTCGGATAATGCTGTCCATCTCTTTTTTATGCAGCGTTACAATGAGCTTTTTATACTCATAAGGTTCTTCATGACTTTCGGTATATTCGTTGCCATCTTCATCGGTATAGGTGTCTGTAACTGTCCTGTATCTGATTTCAACTTCTTCCCTATATTCAAGGTCATACATGGACTCAAATAATTCTTTTAATATGGATTCTACTTCCGATACACTCTTTACCTCTCCACATCTTGATGTAATGTAGGATAAAAGCTCATGGATATTATGACCAATATACTCTGTGTTATTTAAGATGTACTCGTCATAGCCGGGATAATTATTTTTGACATGATCAACCTCATTTTGAAGCTCACTCTCCATAGCAGAAAAGCTCTGATTGATTTCATTTAGGACATTTGGCTTTGACAAATAGCTTGTTGTAAGAATAGAACTTGTGGAGTTCATAAAGCCTGTCATTCCCGTTCCTGCAAAGTTGATAAAGAAAGTTCCCAAAATAATAAGACCTATGAAAATAATCATAAGCCCCTTTGCTTTTCTTACTATAAATTTCTTTGAGCCTTTCAACGAGCCGATGAGGTTTTCTTTAATCCGATCTCTGAGCCTTGACTTATTCTTACGACGAATGGCTGCCTTTACCTGATTTTTCTTTTGAAATCTTTTATAGGCATTTGCTCTTTTATATTCATTCGTCTTTTTCAGTTTCTCTTTGGCATCACGAAATTCAAGCTTCGATTTTCGCTTCCTGATTTTATAGTCCTTATTTGTAAGATCGTATCCTTTCTTCGCCTTTTTCTTATCAGAATATTTCTTTATGCCATGAATGAGTTTCGAGCTTGCGTCCGCCGTCTTTTCTCCTGCTTCCACCCCTTTATTTTCATCACTTCCATGAGAAAGATAATCCCTTACGGTTTCACTTCCTTTGGCAAGTCCTGAAAGGGCAGATACTTTTACCATATCTTTCTTTAGCTTTTTCTTCTGCTCTTTAGAAAGGCTACTATGAACTTTTTCGCTTGCAGCATCTTTTCCAGTCTTTTTACCTTCAGGTTTATTTTCCTTTGAGACATCTTCTTTTTTTCTTGTATAAAGGTTTTCGGTGTAGTTTTTCCTCTTATACTTTCTCTTTTTAGCCTCATGACTTTTAGAGGGACTTCCAAAAAACTCATCTTTTTTATGGAGATTATCATCCACATCATAGGTCGATTCAAAGTAGTCGCTGTCCCTAAAGTCATTATCGTATCTGTCTATAATCCCGTCATTATCAAGGTCTTTAGAAAGTGGATCATAGATTTTTCCATCCTTTACCTCCGTAATATAATCCGATCTTCCTGTTTCACTTACATCAGCTACACTATCCTTATCAGAAGTTCTATATCTTGCGTTTCTCTTGGATGTTCCATAAGCCTTTTCATTATCAGAACTTACCTTGCTTATTTTCTTATGAACCTTATCCTGAAATCTGTCTTTGTCATGGGCGATTTTTCCTCTGTAATCATCGTTATGCTTTAGCTTGCTTTCTTCAGATGTAGTGAATGTTTCACTATGGAGCATTTCTCTTTCAAGACTTGCCTTATGCCTTTCCCTAAAATCCTTTTTCAGCTTTTTTCCCATAGGCTACCTCACTTCTTCAGGCTTGGTAGTCATCTTCTGATAGAGAATTGTATCTTTCGGGAACTTATCAAGGAAAGGAACAATGGTATTTCCAAAGAACAGTAGTCCCTCGCCCTCATTTGAGTTGGTAACATATCTAAGCTGAGGAAGTGAAATTTTAAGTTTTCTTGCTAAAATTTCTCTATCTCCTGACGCTTGATTAAGCATTAAGACAAAGTCCGTATTGTCAAAGATATTTTCAATTTCCTTACTCATAAGTAGGTCTTTGACATTTTGCGTAATACCTGTTGGAATACCTCCCCATTTTCTGAAACGCTTCCATATTTCCACAGAATAAGATGCTGTCTGCTCATCTTTTAATAGCAAGTGAAACTCATCTATATAGTACCTTGTCGCCTTGCTTCCTCTATTTTGAGATACTTTATTCCACACCTGATCCTGAATGACAAGCATACCGATTTTCTTTAACTGGCTTCCAAGCTCTTTAATATCAAAGCACAGGAGCTTCTTATTTAAGTCCACATTTGACCTATGATTAAAGACGTTAAGAGAGCCTGATACATAGATTTCCATCTCCGTTGCCAGCTTCTTACCGACCTTTTCTTCCTGTCCTTTTAACATATCGTATAGGTCTTGAAGTATTGGCATATTATCAGGAGTCGGATTTTCAAAATACTTTTCGTAAATCTTAGGTAAGCACCTGTCTATAACGGACTTTTCTTCTGCTGTAAGTCCACTGCCGCCAACTACAAGTTCAAGCATACTCATAATGAAGTTCGCCTTATCCTTTAAAGGTGCATCCCCATCACCGTAGTTCATATTTATGTCAAGGGGATTTAGGTAATCTTTGGACTTACTGCTAACTTTAATAACTTCTCCATTAAATTGTCTTACAAGGTTTCCATACTCTCCTTCCGGATCGCAGATAATCACATCATCATCTGTTACAAGAATCGCATTTGCCATTTCACGCTTTGCAGAAAATGACTTTCCGCTACCCGGAGTTCCAAGAATTAGACCATTCGGGTTCTTGAGCTTCTTTCTGTCTGCCATAATCAGGTTATGGCTTAAGGCATTTAGCCCGTAGTAAAGACTGTTACTTGAATTGATGAAAAGCTCCTCTGTAGTAAAGGGCATAAATACCGCCGTAGATGAACTTGTCAGTCCCCTGTCTATTTCAATCTTGTTTACGCCAAGAGGAAGCACACTGATAAGTCCTTGTTCTTGCGTATGGTCAAGTCTTTTCAGCTTACAGTTATGCTTGTTTGCAATGGAACTTATCTGGGAGATTGTGTTATCAAGCTTTTGCACCGTTTTTGCAAAGTTCATAAAGACGATACTCACCACAAACATTCGTTCATCTCTTGTCTGTAAGTCCTTTAGGAGGCTTTTTACATCTTCTCCATAGGTGATTAAGTCCGATGGAAGAATGTCCATATCATAACCGCTTCTTACCGCTTTCTTATTTTCCTCAATTTTCATCTTGTCAATATCGGTATTTTTTCTCTTTACCATTTTAATAGCCTCCGATTGCTCGATTGCCTTAATATGAAAGGAAATATTGATGTTATCATCAATATCCAAAAACTCGGCAAGCATACGGTCTGAAAGCTCACTTGCAAGAATTTGAAAATGACTTACTGCCCCGATAAATTTTCCAAACTTAAAATACCTTGACGGAGTAAAGTTAAATTCATCAGGAGCAATATATGTCTTTGTGCTTTCTTTTTTCTTTAAGTCCTTGTATGAAAATTCAAAGGTTTTATTGGGATTTAATATATCGTGAAGTATCTTTAATCTTTCTTCTCCTGCAAGACTTTCAGCACGAACACCCATACTTTTGAGATTAGACAATATATCTATCTCCAGTCTTTCAAGTTTTGATGTTGCCTGCTCTAAATTATCTGCTTCTACTGTAAAGGTTATATACTTTGATTTTTTCAGTCCGTTATTTCCCTTTACAATCTGACTTTTAAGCATTTCTCGAAACTCAAGGCGTATATCGTCAAAACCGTCCTTTTTATCCGGTATCTGTATTGCCGACTTCATTTCTTCGTTTCGTCCGAGTTGATTGATATAGGAAAACTCAATACTGATACTCGGATCAAAGGAATTTAGAAAATTTGCAAACTGATTAAAAATCAAGTCTCGATCTTCATCTAAAGCAAGTTGGTAGTTAATATCCTGAAAGGCTATGCTTTTACTAAAGTGCTTTTCGTCAAGCTGACATATACCGCTTTTTAAGAGCCTAAGATAGGGAATGGTATCTTCGACAGTATATCTTTTTGGTTCTTTTCTAAAAATAAGGTCAAGTAGCCCGCCTTTATCTTTTTTTGCCTTTCCCTTACTTTGCTTTAAGTCCTGTTTTTGACTTCTTAACTTCTTTTTGTTTTGTTCTAACTTTACCTGCTGAATCTTTCTTTTGTCTTTCAAGGTAAACCTCCTTTCTCACTCTTTTTTGTGGCTGATAAAACTTATGAAGGTAAATATATTTAAAATATTTCTCAAATGTCAGTCCGTCCTTTTCAAAAAGAGTGATGAAAAATATAGGGAGTGTGGACACAATGAGAAATATGACGGCAATATCATTTGGAACGATCTTTCGCATAAATAAATAGACTGGTAGTCCTACCAGTCCTGCGAGTGTGAAACCTATCATCTGCCTTTTGGTTAAGTTAAAAGCTACCTTTGTTTTTACCTTCTTTAGGTCTTTTGGGATTGGTACATACGCCATAACTTACCTCCCATCTTCTTTTTCCTTTGAAAGCTCTGCCATGTGTTCATAAACAGAGCCGATTTCTTCCTGAATGCTTTCTATCTGTTTATCTGTATTTTTGTTATATCTTTCCTGCAAAATACAAAAGTCATTATGGCAGCGACCGATGTCTTTTGTTCTTTCTTCCAAGTCATTAATCTTGCTAAAAATTTTGATTCTATCAATCACCGCTATAACACCTGCTCCGATTACTACTGCTGTAAATACTGTTTTTCTTTTGACCATCCTATCCTTCCTTTCTGTTAGTGTGCATTTAATACGCTTTTGGCCAGAGTTCCGCTCTTTAGCATCATTAGTCCCAGCAAAACCGCATATCCAAGTATCGTCATGGTACTTGAGTGTATATCTGTTATCTGTATTGTCTTAACTAATACTGCGTATATTCCAAGACAAACCATTAAAAAGAGTCCTTGTAGCCCAAGTGCAAATAGTCCTTTGATATAGTTTGTTCCAATTTGTCCCCACTCTTTGTTCCCCATTGTGGCAAATGGAATGGCTGAAACCGATGAATAAACATAAATCTCAAACATTCTTCCGTAAACCACAAGCATGATTACAATGGAAATTACCTCTATGGCAACCTTTATGAGTGAGGTTTCAAAGAGAATCATGACAAGCTCTCCAAGCCCCTTTTCTTTTAAGGTATCCATCATTGCCACTATCTGATCTCCGGAAACGGTGGCAGAGGTATTTATCACCCCTGCCGCCTTATTTACCATATGTTGTGCCACATCAAAGACTGCCATTGAAAACTCAAAAGCATGAGATACTAACCATACAGCAATCCACATCTTGATGATGTACTTAAAAAATTCAAAGGTATCTGTATCGTGCATATTGTTTTTCTGCATTACCATATTGATAAGTTCGATACAAAGGACTGCTGTGATGATTAGTCCCGCTATGGGAATAATGACGGAATCGTTAATGCTTTTGATAAAGGCAAATACATCTCCGTTCCACCCCATGGGAGTTTTTCCTACATCTGTTGCAACTGCACCAACTTTATCGTTGATGTCAAGAAACATGGACTCTAAGTTTGCTTGGATACCGCCCAGTAGAAGTTCCTTAAAAAATTCTTCTATCTTGTCGAATATTCCAAACATCTAAGCTCTCCTTTTCTTTTTACTTGAGTACATTTGCAAGTAGCGGAATGAGCTTAAGTCCGATAAGGACAATACCGCCTCCTGCCATAAGCTGCTTGATTCCCTGCGATTTTGCACCCGGATTGTCATTCCCATATCCTTCCATCAGGTTGATAACACCCCATGCTCCAAGTCCTGCACCTACTGCCATTACCAAAATCTTTAATACATTAACTGCCTGTGTAAAAAATTCCATAATTTATTCCTCCTCGCTTTCTTCTTTCTTTTCAATCTTGTTATATGACTTCACTACAAAGTTTTTGTAAGTCTTTCCCTCTTTTTCACGCTTCTTAAAGTAACCAAAGATATGAATCAAATCGCCTTTTTCAAAGTCCTTTGCTTTCTCCGATTTTTCTCCATAGGCTGCACAGTTGATATACTCCTTGCCTTTCCCGTACTTTTTTACAAGCGTGAAGTTTGCAACCTCAACAGTTTCTCCCTCTTTGTCAAAACTTGAAAAAGTGGGCTCTGCCAATAAATTGGCATTGATGTTAATCATTTCTTGCTTCATTAAAAATTTCTCCTTTTCTTTCAATAAAAAAGCGATTGGAGTTTTTTCTTTTCCAATCGCTGATGGTCATCCTATTTACTTTTTTCTTAGTGGGACTTCGTATTCTTATCATCTTACCTCCTGGCTTTGAGTAATAAAAAAGCAGCAAATCTGTGTTTTTTAGATTTACTGCACTCTTGTGATAACTGTTTCTCTATTTAATTTTGCTTTCCCTTTTCGCTTCATATAGTTTTCTATATCAAACAAGTTTTTCTTATCATAATCCTCAAGTAGCTTATAATTCTTGTGTTTTGTAATATCGAATTTATCTGATAGAAAAGGTCTGACACCACGAAGCTGAAAAATACATTTACCGCCGTCCATGACCGTAATTTCATCTTGACTCATAAGCTCCTTACCTGTCTTTTGATAATTAAGTCCAAAACTCTTTTGATTACTCCTTGTTTCCGATGTATTATATAAATCTATCGTTTCTTTTCCCAGTGTTTCGGAAAGTTCCTTTAATGTGGTCTTTTCCTTGCCACCAAGAAACAATGTACTATCACAGTTGCCCACAATTGTGTCGGCATTATCTTTATAGATTGCCTTTAGCTGAGATTGTGCTTGAAGAATTATACTCGCTGATATTTCTCTGGAACGGATTGTCGCTATCAGTTTTTCAAACTTTGGAATTAAGCCGATGTTTGCAAACTCGTCAAGTAGGCATCTTACATGAACAGGTAATCTTCCTCCATACACATCATCTGCCTTATCACATAACAAGTTAAATAGCTGAGAATACATAATAGATACCACAAAGTTAAAAGTATCATCTGTATCGGAGATGATAACAAAGAGTGCTGTCTTTCTATCTCCCAGTGTATCAAGCTCAAGTTCATCTTCACTCATTAGTTCTCTGAGCTCTCTTATGTCAAAAGGGGCAAGTCTTGCTCCACAAGATATTAGAATAGACTTGGCAGTTTTTCCAGCAGCCAATTTGTACTTTTTATATTGCTTCACCGCAAAGTGTGTCGGTTCTCTCTTTTCCAATGCTTCAAAGAGTCTATCAATCGGATTCATGTAGGTTTCATCATCTTCTCTTACCTCTGAAGCGTCTATCATATCAAGTAGTGTTGCAAAGTTCTTTTCTTCTCTTGGAGCCTCATACCAGATGTAGCCGATAAGTGCCGTATAGTAGAGTTTCTCAGCTTGTTTCGATAGGTAAGCCTTTGATATAATCTCCAGCTTTTCCCCCGACTAACACCGGACATGCGACTTTCACCGCATCCGGCGTCCCATCGATTGTTTTCACAAGACATTTAATCAGTCACCAAATAAAATTTTGTATTATTCTATTGCTAACAGACCTGCCTGCTCTCGCAGACTATTAATTTTAATCATCATCTTTTTAGTGGTTTTAAGTTGTTTAGTTAAGGCTTTTAGTTCAGATAGGGGCTGTTCATCTAATAATGATTGATACTTCTTGTGAATCAAAGTCATGTTTTTGTAGCGTTCGTATCCACCTAATTTTTTAGGTGTTTTTAGCCAAGTGACTATGTCTTCTACATTTGTAAACTCTTCTCCACTAACAGCACATTTCCCTTTTTGTGCAGAAAATAATGATATTCTGCAATCATAGTATTCTGTACTGTGGCTTTTAGGGAGCTGTTCTCTTAAACCCTTCATAATTGCTTTATTTATATTAAGTTCAGTATGAATCAGTTCCCGACCATCGGAAGTATAACTACAAACTGCCGACTTTTTAGCCATCGGTATCTTATTTTTAATGTATGCAATTGGATAAATCATCTGGTCAATTCCTGAAACATATCGAATCATCTTGGATTTTCCAAATCTCTTTTTCTCTGCTTCTGTGACAGTACCACCGTCACGCTTTAGCATACAACCCTTTTCCGTATTAAGCCTATTGGTTAAAACTGTCATGATTCGTCTATGGATATTTCTGCAATCAATACTGATACAGGTGGCAAGTTGATAATAATTTTGAATCCCCAACACCATAGAATTGAACAGCTGAATTTCTGAAAGACAGCTTTTCCTTTCCCTTGGTTTGGCGATGTTCTTAGCCTGTTCCACTAACTTATCTGTTTCTATTTCAACCTTTTTGTCACAGATTGCTGATTGCACCACATATTTATGGCTTTTCGACCTAACCCTAATCTTGAACCCTAAAAACTCAGACCATCTCTTACGAGTATTCACAATCCTTGTCTTTTCAGGTGATACTTCAAGTTTAAGCCTTTCTTCAATCCACTTTGTAACGGATTCCTTTGTCTTTACAGCTTCTTCTTTGGTTCGACAGAATATCCTAAAATCATCTGCATATCTGATGATGTGCATTTCCTTTAGATTTGTATTTTTCATCAGCCTATATCCATGGCTTTTGTCAAACACTTCTGTTTTTCCAATGATTCTGTACCTTCCACGACTTACCGCTATGGGATTTTCTTCCCATTGACTTGCTACCCACCAATCAAGTTCGTTTAGAACAATGTTGGCAAGTAGTGGCGATATGATTCCACCTTGCGGTGTTCCTTTATGCGGTTCTATAAGTGAGCCGTCAGGCATTTTAATTGTCGCTTTCAGTATCCGCTTTATGACGAAAATCAGCCTTTTGTCTTGTATTCCAAGCGACCACATTTGTTTAATTAGCTTGCTGTGATTTACATTGTCAAAGAATCCTTTGATGTCAAACTCAATCACATAGTGCAAGTTCATTCTCTGCAACATGGTATAAGTTCGATTGATAGCATGTTCCACCGAACGATTTGGTCGGAAACCATAGCTATTGTTACTGAACTTTGCTTCACATATGGGTTCTAATATTTGCTTAATACATTGTTGTATCAGCCTGTCCCATATACACGGAATACCTAACGGTCGTGTTTTTCCGTTTGGCTTTGAGATATCTTTACGCCTTACAGATTTTGGTCTGTACCCGTGCTTACTCCCTGTGACAATAAACTTCACTTTCTCCACCACCTCATCAGGAGATTTGCTCCCAATATCCGTGATGTTTTTTCCGTCTGTTCCTGCTGTGTAGCTTCCTCCATTTGCTTTGATATTTCTGTAGGCAAGTAAGATGTTGTTCTGGCTAAGAATCAAATCCATTAGGTTTTTGAACACTTTGCCGTTTTTACTCTTTTGATAGAGTTCATCAAAAGTTTCTTGCATACCATAATATTCAGCATGTCTTAGATCATCTACACATAGATTTTTACTTTTCTTTGGCATAAGGCATCACCTCCTTTTTTGAAAGTGACCCTTTTGGTCTTACTCGAATCCTTATCTCGGACTGAATAATGCCTGTTTATTACAACCGACTAGAGACCATTCCTACTTCTCCTATTACAGGAGCTATCAACGGTTCGGTCTCAACCTTTCAGCAACGGTTAATCTGCTTATTGTTCTTCGTCAGAAAATCTTCTTTTGAAGACCCGTTACCTTTCCTTGTTCCGATAATTCTATCTGTGCATATATATCCTTAGGTCTCTTGCTATAGTCCTGTTGGCTATGATTGTGCCTGTAACACAATATGGTTGTTCGGAGGGTAAATTTCTACTAAACCACACCAACTACGCTTTAACGTACCCATGTATTTCTACATGGTCTTCTTATAGAACCGTACATTCGCAGATTCGTCAGCTTGCCCGCCAAGGCAAACATTCTAACCATAGATATTTTATAGAGTCTCGGCTTATAGGTAGCACATCCCACCTCTGGGACACTTTCGTAGAACTTATGGCAGTTCCTTACGGCTACTCTCAGCCTTTGTCACGGAGCTTCACACCCCAACCTTTACAATCGACGCATGTCCATCAAGACTAGGCGTTTCAGGGCGTTACCCCGTCATTCCACCTATCGAATTATCAGTTCATAAACCACTAACAGTTTATGCGTAGGCTTTTTACCGCCTACGAACAAGTCGCACTCACCCAAAAGTCCTCACCTGCTTTTTCTCCTTCGCCCTTCGTGTTTGCGATAATTGTCTGAACAAGCTTTAGAATATCTTTTTCAGAACGAATATATGCAAAAGGATTGTATTTCATAGACTTTTTGAAGTTTATGGTATTTAGAATTTTAATCTCATATCCATTATCTTCAAGCATCTTACCGCACTCAATCACTATCGTTCCTTTAGGATCGGTTACACAATAGGACGAGTGCATTTGCATTAAATTCGGTTTTACATAAAATCGAGTTTTCCCAGAACCACTACCTCCTATAACCAAAACATTTTTATTTCTTGCATACTTTGGATTAGCTGGTCTGCCGTTCATAGTTAATCGTTCTGTTTGTGTAAGCAAGATATTGTTCTGGAACTTTTCATCCATATACGGTTCTATATCTTTTCTCGTTCCCCATCTTGCTGAACCATACTCTTTTCCCTGTCTGAACTTTTTTGCATTTTTACCTTTGCTGTAGACAATGAATTTAATTAAAGCTGCTACTCCTATGCCTATTAGAATGTCAGTTAGATGAATGCTTGGAATAAAGCTCATAGTGTTAAGCTCTAATATCCCTTGAAAAATTTTGTCTATTACATCGCCACCAGTATAAGCTCGTACATGGTGAGAGAAGATATTTCCAACATAGAAAAATGCAAGATAGGGAATGTTCTGCTTTAGAAACTTTGCCTTATCCTGCACCTTAAACAAGCCTTTGATGTCCTTTAGTATTTTCTCTATCATAGGCTCTGCTCCTTTTGCTTGTTCTTGATTTTATCTTTAGAAACAGAATTTTTAGCCATCTCCTTAAACTTCTCAATGTTTTTATGAATAGATTCTTTCCTTTCCGTTTTCTTTTCTGATTCTGAAAGGGCGTGCTTAAATGCTTTGTCCATCACTTTCATATCTTTTGCTTGAAAGAACACTGAGTATTTACCTGATTCTTTATCTTTCATTACCGAAAACTTAACTCCATATCTGTTCAGTTCTTTTTTCAGTTCCTTCAATTCTGTTTCTTCTACTGGTATCTCTTCAAGCTGTCCCTTTTTAACCATATCTTTTAGTTTTACTTCATTCCCTTTACTCCCAACGAGCTTTTCAAGTCCACCGATTTTTTCTGATTCTTTCAGTAACTTCCTTATCAAATCCAAAAGTATCTTGCTTGTTACTTTGCCGGCTCTCACTTCCATGTTGAGCGTTTTTCTTGCAATTTCTTCATTGATCAAGTCCTTTCACCTCCGTTCAGTAATCTATCTTTATTGCGAGTTAGCTTATCTCTTTGAATAAACTTTCTGAAATCCTCGCCTACAACCATAACGGGAATACACATTTCAATAATTCTTGAATAGATTCTTTGATATTCAACACTGTCCTTGCAGTTTTGAATTGTGTCGTAGGAAAGATTTGTTGTGAAAATTGTTGGTTTCTGTTTTAGGTACCTGCTATTGACAATGTTATATACCTGCTCTTTAGCATAGCTTGTATCCCTTTCAATTCCCAAGTCATCTAAGATAAGAACGGAAGTATTTACAAGGGATTCAATATATGCGTTTTTATCAAAGTCAAAGCTGCTTTTTTGAAGTTCATTGATAATCTGTGCGAAATTTCTAATCTTAACACTTATTTGATACTGTTCAATAAGGCTATTTGCAATGGAGCAGGCAAGATAGGTCTTTCCGCTTCCTACAGAGCCGTAAAAGAGAAGTCCGATATTTTCTTTTTTCATTTTCTCATAATCTTCTACAAAATTCTTTGCAATCATGAGGCTTTGATTTTCTTCTCCCTCATAATTTTCAAAGGTATATGACCACTCCCTCATGGAATTGAAGCAGGTTCTTTTTAACCTTTCAATTTCCATCTGTTTTTCTCTTCGTTTCTTTTGTTGCTCTATTTCTCTATCGCATTTACAAGCTACCCTTAATATCATTTTATTTCCGAAAAATTCCATTACATCACCGTCTTTTCTTTCGTGGCAGACTTTACAATAGGCGTGTCCGTCTTTGATGTATTCTTTTTCAGAATCATAGGCAAATTCTACATCCTCTATCATTATTTTTTCTAATTCTCTTTTCATAAATGTTCTCCTTTGTTATATTCTTCCCATGTCGGGACATTTGATGTTTTCGCCTGCTTGCTTTTACCCTGATCTTTATAAAACCAAGAAAGGATCGTCGCTTTATGGTCTTTATAGATCTTTCCGGTACTCTTGATATATGCAGATAAGCGTTCAATGTAATTATCAAGCTGTGCATTTAGTTTGATTTGTAAATCAGAAATATCTTCATCAGTTAAAAATACATTTTGAAATGTTCCAAGTCCGTTTTCGCAAAAACTATATTCTCTCTTACTATACTTACTCTTATTATTCTCTATATAGTTAGAGTCAACATTTTTAACTTCCTGAAGTTCATTTTCTTTACTTCTGAGGTCAACATCTTTTACTTCTGAGGTAAAGTTTTTTGACTTCTGAAAGTCATTTCCTTTTACCTGAAATAAACTCATAAAGTCTTTCACATAAATGATATTAGGTTTTCCAAGTCCAAGCCTTACTCTTTCAATCAGTCCGATTCCTTTTTTACTGTCTAACTCATCCAATGTTTTTATGGCTGTCGGCTTTGAGATATTTCTTCTTCTCATAATTTCTTCAACGGTAAAATAGATAAATACTCTATTTTCTTTGTCTATCCAGTTATTCTTAAAAGATATTCCCGTTCGTTTTAGAAGCATGGAATAAAGGATAATTGCCTCTGCTGACAACCCCTTAAATTCTTCTCCATCAACTAATATCTCCGGTACTTTAAGAAAATTAAATCTCTCTGCTTCTCTGTTATAGAAATAGTCAAAGTCCATCGCTTCACCTCCTCTCCAAAAAATTTGCAAAGAAAAAGACGATAGTTTTTCTTCTATCGCCTTTGGTAGCCATTTTTATGAATTTTTTTAGATTGATTTTATTACCTCATTGATACCTTGTAAAAAAGCTATAACTGTTGCTCCAACCATTGGTATTCCATATGGACTAACTAAGAATCCAATAATCAATGCTTCAATACCAAGTGATACATCTTTCTGCATAAACGAGCATATTGCAGCAACTATACACATAAGCATTAAGAAATACAGAATAGTTGTTCCTATGCCAAGTATAAATGTCAAAAAGGCAGTAAGGATACTCAGCAGCAAGCTGATTGGAAACAAGATTATTTTTATTATCCATCTCATCATTTCTTATTCCTCACTTCCCAATTCACTCTTTGTATCTCCACACACCATATCAATGCAAACATAAACATCAATATAATTTTTTAGGACTTTTTTTCTTCCTCCATCGCCATCTTCATTAAAGACATAATGCTTGTAAAACTGCTTAAAATGCAGGATTTTCACGATTTCACTCTTTGTATCAACGCTATGCACTCCACATGAGCAGTACCTGGAAACATATCTACAGGCTGTACTTTTTCCAAAGTATATCCCTCCCTGCTGAGTATCTCTGCATCTCTTGCAAAAGTAGATGGATTACATGATATATATACAATCTCTTTTATATTGCTCTCAGCTACCTTTAATAGACTGCTTTCTTCGATTCCCTTTCTAGGTGGGTCAAAAATAATTGCATCTACCTTTTCTCCTTTTTTTATAAGTTCAGGCAGTTTATCTTCAACAGCTCCATTTATAAATTCTATATTACTTATTCCATTTTCTTTAGCTGTCTTTATTCCATCATTAGTTGCTGACTGAACTAATTCTATTGCAAATACTTTTTTAGCTTTTTTAGAAAGTATCATTGCAAGAGTTCCAGTTCCAGAATAAGCATCTACTACATTTTTATTTTCAATGTCTTTAAAATAATTTACTGCTGTATTATATAATTTCTTAGTTTGAGGAAGATTTATTTGGAAAAAAGAAAGTGGTGAAATATTAAAACTTATTCCATCAATTTCTTCTGTTATAGTTTTTTCTCCCCATATAAATACATTTTTCTCTCCTAAAGCAACATTAGTTCTCTTAGGATTCAAAGAGATATAAATAGATTTTATTTCATTTATTTTATTTTTAAGTTCCATAAGTATATCTTTATACCTTTTTTCAACTTTTACTGTATTTATAATAAGCACTAGCATTGCTTCATTCTTAGAGTTTGTTCTTACCATTACATTTCTCAGTATTCCTTTATGCTCATTTTCATCATATACAGAAACTTTCTCTCTATTTAATATACTTTTCAGTTCTTTTATTATTTTATTTCCAAGCCTTGAATTAAGTATATTCTCTTCTACTTCAAAAACATCATGGGATTTTCTCTTAAAAAAACCACTTATAATTTCTCCTTTTGATTTTCTAAAAGGTTCTATTATTTTATTTCTGTAATGATATGGATCTTCACTTCCAATTACATCTGCCACTGATATATTATCCATTTTACCTATTTTTTTTAGAACATCTTCAACCATAAGTTTTTTATATTTCAATTGAGCATTATATTTAAGCATTCCAAAATCACACCCTTGAAAATCCTCAAAAGATATTTTATTGATGTCCTCTACTCTCTCTTCTCCTGCTGAAATTATTTCCTCAATTAATCCTCTGGCATAAGTTTTTTTCACAGAAATTATTTTTACCTTTAATACATCTCCAGGAACAGACATAGGAACAAATACTGCAAAATCATTATAGTATCCTAATCCCTCTCCTCCATTAACTATTTTATCTACCTTAAGTTCAATTATTTCAAACTTTTTTACCATTTTTCCTCCAAAACACCATTCTTATTCTTCAATCTGGAAGAATTTTATGCTGTTAGATATTTCCATCTTATTTTTACTTCTCATTTCTTTTCCTATTTTTTCTAAATCTACTTTAGAATCATACTCTATAATTTTTTTATCCAGATCTTTCTCTATTGCTTCTAAAGTTTTCCTGTCAGTATTTATTGCCATTTCCAATTTTGATATTTTTATCAGAAACATTCCATGTATAAGCCACACTACAACTATAGTAATAAGTACACTAAAAAAAGTCTTTCTCACCTTTACCCTATCCTTTCAACTACTCTCAATTTTGAAGAGTGAGCCCTATTATTGAATTCTACTTCATTTCCCTCTGGAATTATAGGTTTCTTAGTTATCAGCTTAACTTTAGCTTTACCCCCACAGACACATATAGGAAGTCCTGGTGGGCATTTACAAGCAGTTGCTAAATCTTTAAATTTAGTTTTTACAAGTCTGTCTTCAAGTGAATGGAAAGTTATTATTCCTAATCTCCCCCCTATCTTCAAAGAATCTACAGCCTTATCTATAGCTTTTTCTAATACTTCTAGTTCTCTATTTACCTCTATTCTAATAGCTTGAAATGTTTTCTTGGCAGGGTGTTTGGCTGCTCTTTCTGGATAAGCCCTTTTTATTATAGCCACAAGTTCTCCAGTAGTTTCTATTTTTTTTATCTCTCTTGCTTCACAGATAAATTTAGCTATTCTTCTCGAATTTCTCTCTTCTCCATATTCAAATAATATTTTCATAAGAGCTTCTTCGCTGTATTCATTAACCACTTCATAAGCAGACAAAGAATTATTCTGATTCATTCTCATATCTAATTTTGTATCATATCTATAGGAAAAACCTCTTTCTGGATCATCTAATTGTGTAGATGAAACTCCGATATCCATAAGAATCCCATCTATCTTATCATATCCTGCCATATATATAACTGTATCCAGATTTTCAAAGTTATTTTTAAAAACTTGCCATTTATTTCCATATTTTTCCAATCTTTTTTTAGCAAAATCTATTGCCTGCTGATCTTGATCTATAGAGATAAGCCTTCCTTTTTCAGAAAGCTCCTTTAGTATTCCCTCAGAGTGACCTCCTCCCCCCAATGTACAGTCAAGATAGATACCATCTTTATTTATAACAAGGTTATCAATACTTTCTCTATATAAGACAGGTATATGATACTCACTTATAATTTCTTCCACTCTATAATCAACTCCTGTTTTATTATTTTTAAAATTACAAAAATGTGGGTAACCAAAAAGAAAGTTACCCACATTTAATTAAAGCAGTATTGCAAAAACTACTCTTCTTACTATTCCAAAAAAGATATATGCTATTATAGGTGCTATATCCAGTCTGAAATTTCCCATTGGCAGCAACACTCTAAAGGGTTTCAGAATAGGTAGTCAGATTATAAACCAGTTCTGTAAACCCATTTGCTGAACCTGGAGCAAGCCATGAAAGTATCACTCTTATCAATATAAGAGTATTTATAACTGTTATTAATAAATCAAAAATTCTAATGAACATATACATAAATAAACACTCCTTTTTCTTATAAATATTTTATTCTATTTTGAATTCATAAAATAGTGCTTAGCTTTTGATGTGTATTCCCAACCAGACCATAAAGTCAAAATTATAGGTATAAGCATAAGATAGTAATTATACCATTGATTCCCTACTACAATCATTATTAGAATAACTATCATCTGGCTTGTTGTCTTATATTTTCCAAGTTTTCCTGCTGGAATAACCTCACCTTTAGCAGCAGCAAGCATTCTTATTCCACTTATAAGAAATTCCCTTGCTATTACTATTATGGACATCCAAGCTGGAATATATCTTAATTCAACAAAAAGTACTAAAGCTGAAATAACCAGTATCTTATCTGCTAATGGATCCATAAGTTTTCCAAAGTCAGTCACTAGATTATATTTTCTAGCTAAATATCCATCAAAAAAATCTGTTAATGAAGCCACTACAAATAATGCAAAAGCTATCATTCTATATACAAAACCTTCAGCATTTGATTCCTGAAGAAAATATATGAAAGGTACAGCCAATACTAATCTTATAAAAGTTAACTTATTAGGTAAGTTCATAATTTGACATCCTCCATAGAATTTATTATTTACTGCTCATTTTCAACTATTGGCCCTATAAAATCGTAATCAAAATTCTGTTCCAACTTAACTTTGACTATTTCTCCAGGTTTTGCTGTTCCATCATTTGTAAGAACTTTACCATCTATCTCAAGAGCCTGCCCTTTTGTCCTTCCTTCCAATAAATATTCACTTTCAGTAGAAACACCATCTATCATTACTTCTACAATTTTTCCTAGCATATTCCTGTTTTTATTTTCAGCAATTTTAGTTTGAAGATTTGTTATCTCTATCCATCTTTTTTCTTTTATTTCCTCTGAAACTTGATTTTCCATATCATAAGCTTTTGTATCTTCCTCTCTTGAATACTTAAAAACTCCAACATAATCAAACTTATATTCTTCAATAAAAGCTTTAAGTTCTTCAAAATTTTCCTCTGTTTCTCCTGGAAAACCTACTATAACAGCTGTTCTTATCACAGCATCTGGTATCTCTTTTCTTATTCTATTAAGTATTCCCTTAATATGATTTCCAGATTTAGCCCTTCCCATTTGCTGAAGTATGTTATCAGATATATGTTGAACAGGTATATCAAAATATTTACATATTTTTTCCTCTGTCTTCATAACATCTATAAGCTCGTCAGTAAGAGAATCTGGAAACATATAATAAGTTCTAAGCCATTTTAATCCATCTATTTTTACTAATTCCTTCATCAATCTTGCCAAAGATTTTTCTTTGTATAAATCTATTCCATACTCAGTAGTTTCTTGAGCTAAAAGATTAAGTTCTCTTACCCCAGAAGCTACGAGTTTATTCGCCTCTTTAAGTATATCTTCTATAGTTCTACTTCTTAAATTTCCTCTTAATTGTGGAATTATACAATAAGTACATTTTCTGTCACAACCTTCAGCTATTTTCAAATAAGCTGTATGAGAGGCAGTAGTCAGAACTCTGTCAGTTTCAGAATCTGCTAGAAAATCCATCTTTGTACTTTCTACCACTCTTTTATCTGCCAATACTTCTTCTATTACTTTTTCTATTTTATCAATTTCTCCAGTTCCAATTACAGCATCAACTTCAGGAAGTTCTTTTAATATTTCTCCTGCATATCTTTGTGCTAGGCAACCAGTTACTATTATTTTTTTCAAATTTCCATTTATTTTTAAATCGCTTACTTCTAAAATAGTTTCAATTGACTCTTTTTTTGCATCTCCGATAAATCCACAGGTATTAACTATTATAATATCTGCTTCCCCTAATTCACTAGTTACTTCAAAACCTCTTTTATTTACCAATATCCCAATAAAATTCTCGCTGTCTACAAGATTTTTGCTGCATCCCAAGCTAATTAAAGCAAATTTCATTCTTCACCTCATCTAAAATACCTTTATACTAAAGAGAACACAGAAAAGTATCTGTGTTCTCTTTGCATAAAGAACTAAATTTTCTTTTTACTTAAACTAATTTTTCCATTTTCAGTAGAGATAACTTTTACATCAAATTTATCTCCAACTTTTAATACATCTTCCACATTTGCTACTCTTTCATTTGAAATTTCAGAAACATGAAGAAGCCCTTCTTTTCCTGGAAGTATTTCCATAAATGCTCCAAACTTAGCAATATTTACTACTCTTCCATTATATATTTCTCCTACTTCTACATCTTTTACAAATGCATTTACAAGAGTTATTGTTTCTTTCAATACTTCTTCATCTTTTGAGAAGATAGAAACATTTCCATCATCACTGATGTCAATAGTTGCTCCAGTTTTCTCTATAATTCCTTTAATATTTTTTCCTCCAGGTCCAATTAATGCAGCTATTTTATCTGTAGCTATCTTCATTTGATGGATTCTAGGAACATTAGGTCTAAGATCTGCTGGTGCAGAAATAGCGTTATTCATAACTACTAATATCTCATTTCTTGCATCTAATGCCTGTTTTAGAGCTATTCTCATTATTTCTTCTGTTATTCCTGTTATCTTAATATCCATTTGAAGTGCAGTTATACCATTTTTAGTTCCAGCTACTTTGAAGTCCATATCTCCTAAATGGTCTTCAAGTCCCATAATATCTGTTAATACAGTAAATTCTTCTCCCTCTTTAATAAGTCCCATAGCTATTCCAGCTACATGCTCTTTAATAGGTACTCCTGCAGCCATAAGTGAAAGTGATCCTCCACATATAGATGCTTGAGAAGAAGAACCATTTGATTCAGTTATTTCAGATACTACTCTTATAGTGTATGGAAATTCTTCTTCTGATGGAATTACATAGCTAAGAGCTCTTTCAGCAAGAGATCCATGTCCTAATTCTCTTCTACCAGGTGATCCCATTCTTCCTGTTTCTCCAACTGAATATGGAGGGAAGTTGTAATGAAGATAGAATTTCTTGAAGTATTCTTTTTCTAAATCATCAACTAACTGCTCATCTTCTTTAGTTCCTAAAGTTGTTACAACAATAGCTTGTGTTTCTCCTCTTGTAAACATTGCTGATCCATGAGGAATAGGAAGAACTCCTGTTTCTGCAAATAGTGGTCTTATTTCAGTAGTTTTTCTTCCATCTACTCTATGCTTATGATAAAGGATAGCCTCTCTTACTAATTTTTTCATAAGATCATGATAGTATCCTTTGAATTCTCCAATTACTTCTTCTGGAATATCCTCTTCTTCAACACCTTCATAATTTTCAAGAATAAATGCTTCCATTAATTCTGCTTCCAGTGAATCCACTGCTTCTTCTCTTGCTTTTTTACCTAAAGTAAGAACAGCAGCTTTTAATCTTTCCATTCCTTTTTCATCTATAAAATCTTTTACCAATGGCAATACTTCTTCTTTAACAAAAACTATTTTTTCTTTTCCAGCAATTTTTGCAAATTCTTCTTGGAAAGCACATATTTTTTTAATATTTTCATGAGCAAACATTATAGCAGCAAGCATAGTTTCTTCATCTAATTCCTTAGCTCCTGCCTCAACCATATTTACAGCATCTTTTGATCCTGCAACTGACAGTTCAAGTTCACTTGTTTCTAACTCTTCTGGAGTTGGATTTAAAATAAATTCTCCATTTTTATATCCTACTACAACTCCTGCTACTGGTCCTAAAAATGGAAGATCAGAAAGCATAAGTGCCATTGAAGATCCTATTATTCCTAAATAGTCAGGTGTATTTTTTTCATCATATGAAAATACAGTATTTACAATATGTACATCATGATTAAATCCTTCTGGAAACATTGGTCTTATAGGTCTGTCTATAAGTCTTGCTGTCAATGTCGCATTTGTTGAAGGTCTTCCCTCTCTTTTATTGAATCCTCCTGGAAATTTTCCAGCAGCATAAAATTTTTCAATATAATCAACTGTTAAAGGGAAAAAGTCAGCCCCTTTTCTTGGCTCTTTACTACGGTTTACAGTACTTAATAATACAGTTTCACCATATTGAACCATTACAGCTCCGCAAGATTGTCTTGCTATTTTTCCAGTTGAAAAACTTAGCGTTCTTCCAGCTAGTTCCAATTCAACTTTTTTTTCATCAAACATAAATTCCTCCTAATTATTTTCTTTCTATCTTTATTGAAACTAAAAAGGTAAATAATAAGGAGTAAAAGCAGAAATGCTGTTCACCTTTTACCTCTTACTACTTACAATCTTTTAAGTTTCAGTTTTCTAGTAATTATATCATAGTTTTCTCATTTTTTCCATAGCTTATTATCTAAGTAGCTTCATACTTTTCCCCTATTCCTCTGATTAATATGTGGATACTTGTTTAAAATAATTTTATTGGTTAAATTTCTTCTCTTAATCTCATATAACCAATGTTCTAATTCATACAAAAAGCACTCATACATCTAGAGTGCTTCTAATTTTTATTATTTTATTCCTAATTCTTCTTTTAAAGCTTTTACCACTACCTGAGAAAAATTTATATTTTTTTGTACTGCCAACATATCAAGCCAAGCTGGAATACTTAAAGTTTTCTTCTTATAATTTATTTTTATTAAGGAAGGTTTTATTAATCTTATTGAACTTAGAAATTTTTCTTAGCCTCTTTTTAATTCTATCATTCTTTCATCTACTATCTTTTTAAATTCTTTTAAATCTTCAAGAATAATATCTCTCATTATAAAATTTTTTGCTTTAGTTTTAGTTGATTTATATGTTATTTCACTTCGGCTTCTTTCTTTAACTTCCATTTGTCTTCTGAAAGTTTTTTCCAGTTTAGTTAAAAATGTGTTGCTTGGATAAAACAAATATCTATATCCTACTTTAATTTCAACTATAATATATTTAAAATCTTCCGAAATCTCTAATTTATTAAATAATTTATGTCTTTTAGAAAAATTTTCACTTCTAAAAGCAAAAACCGTATTGTAAATTGTTTCAATAGCCTTCTTTATTATAGTATCTGACAAATGTTTAGAATTTAAATTTTTTAAATCTTTAATTTTTATTTTTGTATTAACATAATTTGAAGTATCTATTTTACTAACAGGCTTTTTATCATTTTTTTCTTTTAATTGCTTTTGTAATAAAAAAGTTAAATGCCAAAATACTTCTTGATTAATATCAGTCATCTCATGACTACTTCCCAGTAACTCTGGGTGTTTATCAACTTTCATCTTCCATTCTCCTAATTTTTTTAAAATATTTTATAAAATCTTTTCATATTTTTACTTAATCCAGCCTAAATATATTTCTAATAAATTTTCTAAAAAGAAAATATTTTATAATGTTTTAATGTTTCTTTCCTATTTTCCTCGAAATTATAACATCTTTGTTACTAAAAATCAAATTTAAGATATTTCTTATTTTATTTATTATGAAAAATTGCTATAATATAGATTATATGTTAAAGTGTTACTAAAATATTACTCTAGGAGGATTTTATGAAGCGAAAGTTTTTTCTTATTTTTACAATACTTTTCATTTTATTAATACCTTCTAAAAGTTTTTCAAATTTAAAAGCAATAAATAATAATCTAACTTTGGAAGAAGATATTGAAATAGACAAATTAAAAGCACAGATGAAACTTTTGGAAGAAAAAATAGAAATATTGGAAAAAACAAAAGCTATTAAATTAAAAAAAAATAAATCAAAATTTAAAATTGGACTGGCTCTTAGTGGTGGAGGTGCAAAAGGATTTGCACATATAGGTGTTCTTAAAGCATTGGAAGAGCAAAACATTAAAATTGATTATATTACTGGAACAAGTATGGGAGCTGTAATTGCCTCTCTTTATTCTGCTGGTTATACACCTCAGCAGATAGAAAATATTCTTGTTGAAATAAATTGGAATGGATATATAAGTGGAGAGCTTGATAATAAAAAAGTTCCTCTTGAAAAAAAATTAAATAGTCATAAATATGCTGCCTCTGTGAGATATGATAAAGAATTCAATCTTTCTCTTCCAAAAGGTTTTGGAAGTACAGAAATGATCTATTTAAGATTAAAAAAACTTCTTGCTAATGTAGAGGACATAAATGATTTTGACAAGTTACCTATTCCTCTTAGAATAATAGCAACTGACTTAAATTCTGGTAAAGCTGTTGCTCTTTCTAAAGGAGATTTAGCCAGAGCTATAACTGCAAGTGTTGCTATTCCCACTATACTTGACCCTGTAGAAATTGACGGCAATCTTTATGTAGATGGTTTAATTACAAGAAACCTCCCTGTAGAAGATGTTATTAATATGGGAGCTGATATAGTTATTGCGAGTGATGTGGGAAATGAAGTAAAGGATAACAAGGATTATAATATTCTCAGTGTTATGAACCAACTGGTAACTATACAAAGTGCTTCTTCAACTCAGCATCAGAGAGAAATGGCTACCATTCTTATTTCTCCCGACATTCAGTCATATAATGCTACTGATATGAAAAGGAGTAGAGAATTTATAGCTCTTGGATTTGAAGCTGCTCAGGAAAAAATAGAAGACATAAAAAAACTTCCAAAGAAAGAAAAACCTGTTAAAATTCCTACTGCTGATGATAATATCGTCATTGAAAACATTGTTTATTCAGAGAAATTTTCAAAGGATAAACAGGAGATATTAAACAATCTTTTGGATAAATACAAAAATAAACCATTAACTACTGAGGAAATGGAAGATATAATGTTAAAATTATATGGAATAGATTTTATTAATAAAATCTATTATGAATTTGAAGGAACAACTTTAGTACTTGATGCTGATATTAATCCTGCAAATGTTTTTGGGATAGGTGCAAGTTATGCTACTGGCTATGGAACTACTTTTAATATTGGTACTGAGCTTTCAAATGTAAAAAAACTTGGTAGCAGCAGTACAATAGATGCTCAATTTGGAGATTATCTTGGATTGTCAACTCACAATTTCTTCTATTATGGTGTTTCCAATAAAATAGGAATCTTTGCTAATGCAAGTTATAAAGAATCTCCTCTTTATTTATATGACAACACTAAAAAAATAGCAGATTATACAAATAAATCTATGAGATTTGAAACAGGAATTCTTACTCAATATGATAATCAACTTTTAGCTTCTTATGGTTTAGCCATAAATTATTCAAAGCTTGAACAGGAAACTGGATTTAACTGGACTGAACAGTTTGAATATTCTAAAAACTACAATGAAGCTTTCTTTAAACTATCTCTAGACAGATTAGATGGCAGAACTCGTCCTGTTTCTGGTGTAAAAGGGGAATTAAACTATGTGTGGGGAGGAACTTTTGGAGCTTCTAAATCAAATTTTTATGGTCCTCTTTACCAATTTGATGGCTATGTTCCTATAAATAAAAAGTTTAATTTTTCATATGGGTTCTATGGTGGAGTTATTTCAGGAGATAATATTCTACTTGATCAATATATAAAACTTGGTGGTACTAAAAATAATATCAAAAATAAGGAATTTGCATTTTATGGATATGAAGTACATCAAAAGCTTGTTGATCAGTTTCTTATAGGAAGATTGGGATTGGACTATGAAATATCTACAAATCTTTATTTAGGAACTAATTGGAATATAGGTACTTATAGAGAAGCTAAAGAAAAAAGTGATACTATGGATAAAAATAATAATTTATTATGGGAAGATTATCATCAGGGATTTGCTCTTTCTTTGACATATGAAACAATGTTTGGTCCTATTGAATTTTCTTTATCTAAGGATAATAAAAAAGGAGATGTAATATCTCAATTCAGTATTGGATACATATTTGATTAAAAAAACAGGGAAACTGTACTGCACTCAAATCTTAAGTAATTTAAGATAGTAAACTGCATTACAAAATCCCTGTTTTTATATATTTTATTATTTTATAAACATTGTCATTATATTTTTTATTCCAGCTCCTACATCTATTCCAAATATAGATTCAGCAATCATTTTTGAAAGAACTATTGTTGTTACTATGAGAAACATAGGTTTAATAAACTTAGTTCCTTTTGTTACTGCCATCTTAGCTCCAATTATTGCTCCTACCACCATTATAGCTGCCATTGAAAATGAATATATATATGCAACTTTTCCCATAGATACAAACATTATAACACTTGCCACATTACTAGAAAGATTTAATATCTTTGCATTTCCACTGGCATTAGTAAAATCTATCTTGAATATTCTAATCATAGCAAATATAAGAAAAGAACCTGTTCCAGGTCCAAAGAATCCATCATAGAACCCTAAAGCAAAGGCCATAACTATTCCCCATTTCACATTCTGTCCATTTAATCCCTCAAATCTATTTTCTTCACCAAGATTCTTATTACGAAGTGTATACAACAATACCATAATAAGAAGAACTATAGCTATTGGATAAAGATATTTTGAATCTATCATTACTACTGTTTTTACTCCAAGTACTGCTCCTATAAATGAAAATATTGCTAATTTTTTCATCAACTGCCAATTGATTTTTCCCGATTGAGCAAATTTAGCACTACTTGCTATTGTTGAACAACATGCTGCAACCTTATTTGTTCCAAGTGCTACATGAGCAGGAAGCCCAGATGCCAGAAAAGCCGGCAGACTTATAAGTCCTCCTCCACCTGCTATTGCATCAATAAAAGCTGCAAAAAAACAAGCTACCCCTAAAAAAATAAAACCTGATAAATCCATACCTTCCATTAAACTAAACATTACTTCACCCCAAATTTAATTTTGTGTTTTTTATATAATATTGTTACCATACTCTTCTTGTTTCATAGCTTTCTACACTATTAATATAAAAATCCATATCTTGATTAAAGTTTCTTATAAAATCTTTTCTTTTATCAATTTCATTCCATTGTGTATTTACCTGCTGTCTTAAAGCTAGCATTTTTATTTTCAATTCTTTAACTTCTTCAATATTCGGATTTTCCTGAGCACTGAGTTTATCATATCTTTTTACAAGATATTTATAATTTTTAATATAAAAATCTCTATATTTACTATCTGAACCCCAATCACCATCAGGCTTCATCCAAGTATTTAAAGATATTCCAGCTCCTACTCTTCCTCCACTTCCCCAGCCTATTCCTATTCCAGGAGAAACTCCAACAGTAGTACACCCACCAAAAGCTGCCACCATTATTAACCCTACAATATATTTTGCTGTTTTCATAAGTAACTCCTTGTTGTGCTTTTCTTATATTATAAACATAAGCAGACTTTTATTCAATATATTTTTGATAAAACAGCATTTGTAAAACTATATACCAGATGTTTTTAAAATTTCCTTCAAATGAATAAAAGGATAATTCAAATATTTTATAAAACATTCAAATTATCCTTTTCTCCTAAACCTATATAAAAGATTTAAGGATTTCCAGTTTTCCTATTATTTTTAATTCTAACCCTGCTGGAATAAAATATGTATCACCTTTTTCAGCATGGTATTCCTTTTCATTATATATAATTTTACCTTCACCATCTAATATAGAATAAACCTTAAAGTTTCTGTTAATTTCATCTTTAAATTCTCCATCAACAAGATATTTATCTATGTTGAAATACTCTCCTCTTATAAGCTCCTCTTTCTCTGCTCCTGCTAAAAGTATTTTCTTTCTACTTTTATCAGTAGTTATTTCTACATCTCCCTCAAAATCTATTACATCAAGAGCTTTATCTATATGAAGTTCTCTAAGCTTTCCATCTACCAATCTATCAAAGTCATATATTCTGTAAGTAGTATCGGAATTCTGCTGTACTTCACAAATCAAGATAGAGCCTTCCATAGTTGCATGAACAACTCCCGGACATAAGTTTATAAAATCTCCTTTTTTTACTTTTACAGTATTAAACAGACCATCAAACTCTTTTGCCTCTACTCTTTCTTTAAATATCTCTTTTGTTATGCCATCTTTGATTCCAAGTATAAGAGTCGCATCATCACTAGCTTCCATTATATACCAGCTCTCACTCTTACCAAATTCACCTTCTACTCTTAAAGCATACTCATCACTTGGGTGTACCTGAACTGAAAGTCTGTCATTAATATCTAAATATTTTATAAGAAGAGGAAATTTACCTTTAAATTTTTCTGCTATTTCTTCTCCTAATATATCCTTTCCATATTTTTCTATAAGTTCTATTAAAGATTTTCCTTGAAAATCTCCATTATCAACATATGAAAGTCCCCCTTTATGAGAACTTACTTCCCATGATTCCCCATATAAACCATTATCTGGAAGCTCCATATTTAAAACCTCTTTAAATTTTCTTCCACCCCATACTTTTTTTACAAGATTTTTTTTAAATTTTAATGGATACATCTGTATTCCTCCTACCTCATATTCTTTTCAATTATAAGTGTACAATTTATTTAAAATTTTTTCTATGTATATTTTTTTTCAAAAAAAATTGAAACTTTCTATCTCTATTATAATTTTATTATTTTATTTGCAATAGTTTCAGAAAATACCATATCATGCTCTACAAAAATTATAGTAGGCTGAAATTCTAAAATAAGTTCTTCTATCTGAATTCTTGAGAGAACATCTATAAAATTTAATGGTTCATCCCATACATAAAGATGTGCTCTTTCACATAAACTTTTTGCTATAAGAACTTTCTTTTTCTGTCCACCACTGTATGAGCTTAAATCCTTGTCAAACTGTTCTCTTGAAAAATCCATTTTTCTTAATATCGCTCTAAATAAACTCTCATCTATACCACTATTTTTAGCAAAATCTGAAAGTTTTCCTTTAAGAAAACTTGTTTCCTGTGAAACATAAGAGATTTTTATTCTGCTTCCTCTGTAAAGATTTCCTGTATATTTTAAATCCTCTCCCAATATTAATTTTAATATAGTGGATTTTCCTGAGCCATTTTTTCCTCTTAAAGCGATCCTATCCCCTTTTTTTATAGTAAAACTCACATCTTTGCAGACTTCTTTTTCTCCATAAAATATAGAAATTTTATCTAAAGTTACCATTCTGTTTGAATGATATTCTTCAGGTTTTATTTTTAAAGATTCTGAGATCTCTATATTTTTAAGAAGTTTTGTTTTTTCTTCCAAGGCAGAATTCTGTCTTGCCTCAAGATTTTTTGACTTTTTCATCATTTTAGCGGCCTTTGCTCCTACAAATCCCTTATCTATCATAGCTGGAGCTCTTCCACCATAACTTTTTTTACTTTTCTTTTCCTCTTTTTTATCTGACCATTCTGAAGTTCGTTTAGCTGCCTGTTCTAATCTTTTTATATCTTTCTTTAGCTTATAATTTTTGGCAATTTCAGAGTTATCCTGCATCTCTTTGTTTACTTGCCATGATGAAAAATTTCCTTTTTGTATCTCTATATTTGCCTTATTTATTGATAAAATATGATCTATACAATTATCTAAAAATCTCCTATCATGAGAAACCAGAATAAATCCCTTTTTAGATTTAAGATATTCAGCAACTATTTCCCTTCCTTCTATATCTAAATGATTGGTAGGTTCATCTATGAGAAGAAATCTATTCTCTTTCAAAAATAAAACTGCAAGAAGTATTTTAGTCTGTTCGCCATTGGAAAGGGTATTAAATTCTCTATATAATACATCCTCTGAAATATCTAGAAGTGACATCTCTCTTTCAAGTTCCCACATTTGATAATCATAGTTTAAACTATCTATTATCTCTATTGTTTTTAAAGTTTTATCTTTTATCTCAAAAGGAAAATATTCAAATATAACCCCGCCTGAAATACTTCCCTTATATTCATATTTCCCCAGAAGAAGATTTAGAAAAGTCGTTTTTCCTCTTCCGTTTCTTCCAGTAAATCCTAGTTTCCAATCAGTATCTATCTGAAAAGATACATTTTCAAAAATATTATCTGCACTCCCATCATAAGCAAATGTTAAATTTGATATATTTATAAGTGACATACACATCCCTCCTGTGAAATTAATAAAAGCTGCAAGAAAGTTAATTCTTACAGCTCATAAAGTCACAGAAAAAATATACCTCAAAAAAGGTTGTCTGTATATATAAATGAGAGAAAAAATGAATTACTTTCCTGCTAAGGCACATCAAAATCAACGGCAAGACCGCTTGTATGTTTTTTGATACACCATTTAAAATATTAGCAAGAAATTTTCTTCATTCTTTCACCTCCGTTTTTTGTATATTATAATAATTTAATTATACAGATTTTAATTTTAAAAGTCAATATTCTCTCATATCAATTGATTGGTTTTGCTCTCTTAACAGTTTTTCTCAAATAATTTTTCTCTCTTTTCTTTAACTATATCCATACTAAAAATAAACATATAGTTTTTTTAAACTTCAAAATATTCCTATTGATATATTTCTTTTCACAAAAAAAGTGAAAACCATTTTACTTGAATATCTCACTAAAGAAAAGTATACTTAGAATATATTGAGGGAGGTTGAAGTTATATGGCCATGACTAGAGATATTCTAAATCTCATAAAAAACATAACTCAGAACAAAATTAATACACTGGAAGAAAATTCTAAAATTATGGATTTAAGTGAAAGAAGTCTAAGATACAAAATAGATGACTGTAATTATCATTTAAACATATTGAAGCTTCCAGAATTAAATATAAAAAAGGGAATAATTACTTTTTCTTCTACATTAGATACAGTAGTAGAAAAAATAAATGAAAATATCTATCTTTACAGCTTCTCACAAGATGAAAGAGAAAAAATAATAATTAACTTTTATCTTTTTAAAAAAGAGCCAACTACCATAGAAGATATAAGTATATTTCTTGGAGTCAGTGCAGTAACTTTAAAAAATGATATCAAACGTATAAAAAAATATTTAAAGACATTTATGCTGAATCTATCTAATGAAAATAATAAGTGCCTTACTATTACAGGAGATGAAAGAAATATTAGAAAACTCCTGTTGGATATTCTTTTAAAAAACTATGATATCACATTTAAAAATGATGAAATAATAATAACAAAAACATATTATCATGGATTCTTCATTCCTTGGAAAGAAATGGATAACTTCTTTGATAAAGCTATTACTAATAAAGCATATAAACTTTTAAAAAATATACTCAAAGAAAATAATAAGAATATAAGCGATGAAGCTTTTAAAGTTTTATTCTTCTATATTCTTATACTGCTTAATAGATATCAGGATCATGAAATAACTACAATTAAAAATATGAATTTTCTTTCAAATACACCAGAATATTTAGCAGTTAAAAAATTCCTTACTGAATCTGAATTTTCGGAAGGAGAGCTTTTAACACTTACTGAATATTTTCTTGGAAGCAATACTTTCAATTTTGATCATTCGTTTTATGGAAACTGGGTGCAGATTGAAACTTTCATAATGCAGCTGATTAAAGAGGTAAGCAAATTTGGCTACTCTGGTTTGGATAAAGATGAAACTCTTCTTGAAGGACTTATCAATCATATAAAACCTGCTATCTACAGAGCAAAAACTGGAATACAGTTAAGTTCAGAGATTTACAACGATTTTAAAGAAAGCTATCCTCTGATATTAAATCAGGTAGAAGAAGCATGGAAAAAGTGTGACTTTCAGGGATTGAGTATGTCAAATGAAGAAATTGCATATATAGCAATGCATTTCCAACTTGCTATTAAAAGAGTTAAAAAAAGAGTATTTAAAGATATTCTTATAGTTTGCGGTTCAGGATACAGTACATCAAAGTTTTTAGCAGAAAGTATTCAGGAAAAATTTTCGGTAAATATTGTAGATACTATTCCATACAATATGCTTGAAACTTATAAGAATGTTGAAAATATAGATTTAATAATAACTACTATTGCAAATTTGGAAAGTACTCTTCTTCCAGTAGTAACTGTATCACCAATATTAAGTAAAGATGATGTAAGAAAGTTGGAAGCACTTCATCTTTCACAATCTAAAAATAAAATAAAACTATCCAAGCTTTTAGAAATTGCAAAGAGAAATGCAATCATACAAAATGAAGAAAACTTTATAAGAGATATGAAAAGACACTTCAAAAATGAAATATTAGATGATATTTCAAAATCAAGTTTCTTAAAATTCACTGACATGATCAGCATGTCCAGAATAGAAAAAAGAAAAAAAGCTGATAGCTGGGAAGATGCAATCAAAATGAGTGGGGTAAAACTCATTGAAGAAAAAATTGTATCTGAAGGTTATCTTGATGAAATAATAGATCTTATTAATAAATTTGGAAGCTATATGGTAATACAGGAAGGAATTATCCTTTCTCATGCCAGAGGAAATGAAAGCGTATCCAAAACAGGTATAAGTATTCTTCTATTAGATGAGCCTGTTGAATTTCCTGAAAATGAAAAAGTAAAACTTCTCATTACTCTTGCCAGCAAAGACAAGAGAGAACATCTCAATGGATTGATGGAATTTATCAATACCTTGAGAGAAGTAAAGCTTCTGAATACTTTAGAAAATTGTCAAACTATTAGTGAAATTTACATAACATTTAAAAATTTATTTAATTAGGGGGAACCAAAATGGCATTAATAAATGCAAACCGTATTTTATTAAACAAAACTATGAAAAACAAAAATGAAGCAATCAAGGAAATGGCAAAATTATTCGTTGAAGATGGAGTTGTAGACAATTATGATGAATATCTTAAATCTTTGATGGATAGAGAAGCTATTGCTGAAACTGCTGTTGGATATGAAGTAGGACTTCCACATGGAAAAAGTACAGCTGTAAAATATCCTGCTGTGGCATTTGCCAGATTAAGTAAAGATATTATGTGGAGCGAAGAAGAACAGGAAACTGCAAAGTTTATATTTATGCTTGCAATACCTACTGCTGCTGCTGGAAATGAACATATCAATATCCTTGTAAATCTTTCTAAAAAAATACTAGATGACGATTTCAGAGAACTTTTATCTAAGTCTAATGATGTAGAAGAAATAATGAACGCAATAAACAACTAAATATAAATTAAAAATATGGGGAGGAAACAAACAATGAAAAAAACTTTACTTGAACTTAGAAAACATCTTTTATTTGGAACTAGTCATATGCTTCCATTCATCGTTGCAGGAGGAGTACTTTTATCACTTGCTGTTATGATGGGAGGAAAGGGAGCTGTTCCTGATTCTGGATTATTAAAAAATATTTCTGATATGGGTATTGCTGGACTTACTATATTCCCTGCTGTTCTCGGTGGATATATTGCTTATTCTATAGCTGACAGACCTGGACTTGCTCCTGGTATGATTGGTTCTTGGATTGCTGTTCAACAATACAGTACTGGATTCTTAGGAGCTATTATAGTTGGTTTCTTAGCTGGATTCATTGTTAATCAATTGAAAAAAATCAAACTTCCAGCAAGTATGAAATCTGTATCTACAATCTTTATCTGTCCTTTATTTGGAACTTTAATAGTTTGTGGAATAGTTATGTGGGTAATAGGAACTCCTATTGCATTGATGATGGCTGGATTAAATGGTTGGCTGACTGGAATGCAGGATGCTAGTAAAGCTGTTCTTGGAGCTATTCTTGGAGGAATGACAGCATTTGATATGGGAGGACCGATCAATAAAGTTGCTACTCTGTTTGCTCAAACTCAAGTTGGAGAACATCCATGGCTTATGGGAGGAGTTGGTATAGCTATCTGTACTCCACCTATCGGAATGGGAATTGCTACATTCCTTGCACCTAAAAAATATACACAAGATGAAAAAGAAGCTGGTAAAGCTGCTATACTTATGGGAATGATTGGAATCTCTGAAGGAGCTATTCCATTTGCAGTATCAGATCCATTAAGAGTTCTTCCATCTATTGTTGTTGGTGGTATGGTTGGAAATATCATTGGATTTATCATGAATGTTATTAACCACGCTCCTTGGGGTGGTTGGATAGTTCTTCCTGTAGTAGAAGGGAAAATAGGATATATAATTGGTACACTTGCAGGAGCTGCTGTCACAGCTATCATGGTAAATACTATGAAAAAACCTGTATCTGAATTAAAAGAAGCCATTGAAGCTGAAAAAGAAGAAGAAGAACTTGAATTGGAATTAGATTTTGACTAGAATATAAATAGGGTTGTATGGGATAAATTTATAATAGTATAATAAATAGTTAGTAAAATTTTTGATAAGGGGGAATTATAATGAAAATAGTTGCTGTTACAGCTTGCCCGTCAGGAGTGGCTCATACATATATGGCTGCTGAAGCTCTTAAAAAAGCTGGAGAAAAATTAGGGGTAGAAATAAAAGTAGAAACTCAAGGTGGTATCGGTATTGAAAATGTTATCACTGAAGCAGATTTAGCAAATACAGATTATGTAGTTTTAACTAAAGAAGTTGCTATTAAAAATGAAGAAAGATTTAAAGGCAAAAAAATAGTAAGAGTTAAAATAGCAGATGCTGTAAAAAAAGCTGAAGATATAGTTAAGAAACTTATTGAGCATTACAATTCAAATAATTAATTTGCTTTCACTCAACTCAAATATAAAAAAGCTGCTTTTCATAGGGCAGTTTTTTTATTGTGTTAAAAAAGGACTAGGTCGCAACTCCTAGTCCCAGTGTGACAGCTTATTTTATAACAGTGGTTTTACCTAATAGGCTTTATGTCCTATCAGGAAAAACAATATTATTATAATTACAATGGTTATATATTTTTCAAAGCGAGCACCCCCTCTCTTTAAGGGATTAAAGCCATCACACTGGTATATAATACCACATTTAAAGGCAAAAAAAGAACTATCTGGTTACGACAGATAGTTCTTTCTGTTATCTTGCTATTAATAAAATAATTGCTAATTTAATTATATACTAATTTATCAAAAAATACAAAAATAAATAAATCCTGCCTTTGTTTAATTTTCAGCATTATTTAAGTACTCTATTGGATTCAGATACAGCATTTTTCTCCAACCTTGTTTTGAATCATCTTTCAGCCAAGGATAAGGAATCAATGTGACTATTGAATAATGAAGATGATGAGGCTTTCCTGCTGCATTTCCTGTATCTCCTACACTCCCTATCTTCTCTCCTCTTTTTACAAAAGAAAATCTTTTTGTATCTATAGTTTTTAAATGGGCATAATAATGCAATCTCCATTTAGGTCCAAGTACCAATACAACATTTCCCCCTGACTTTAAATTTCCCTCATATATAACAAGTCCTATTGTAGAGCTTAGTACATTTGTTCCAGATTTAGCAAATATATCTACTCCCTTATGAGTTATAGATTTTCCCCATGGATAAAACCAGAAGCTTTTCTGATTGTAATCTCTCTTAGTTCTATTCTCTACAGGCATAGAAAATTTTTGAGGTATGATCATTCCGCATATCACTATGAGCAGTAAAAATATAAGTATCTTTGATTTCAGCTTCATCTCTCCCCCTTATTATTCATTTATCTTATTATATTATAACATGAAATTAAATCTTTAAAATAAATTCTAGCAATTTTATACAATACCTTAAATTTTGTTTATGTTACTATTAAGATATCTAAAAAAATTAACTAAAGGAGGATTTTTAATGGAGTTTCTAGACTTATTTGAAAATTTCAATATTAATGGACAATTATTATTATCAGAAAAAACTATTTATTTTAAAGATATTCCTTGGGCTAAGCACCCTACATTTGAAGGGGTAGAGTTGAAGCATCTGCTTACCTCAAAAGAAACATCTGGGGAGTTCAGCTATCATTTAGTAAAAATAGCTCCAAATAAAAAAATTGGGAATCATGTTCATGAAACACAAGTTGAAACTCATGAAGTAATAGCTGGAAGTGGTATCTGCATAAATTCTGGAAAAGAGTTCACATATAAATCAGGAAGTGTATCTATTTTCCCAATGAAAGTACCTCACGAAATAACTGCTGATGAAAATGGCTTGTATATATTTGCAAAATTTATTCCTCCTCTTCTTTAAAAAAATAAATTCTATTAATAGAAGACTGATATTCTAATGGTGTCATTTTTACTATTTTTTTAAAATTTCTTATAAAGTGGCTTTGATCATAAAAACCTGTAGTCAGAGCCACTTCTGATGTTACAAAAGATTTTTCTAAAAGTTTCTGGGCCTTTCTTATACGATTTTGTATCTGAAACTGATGTGGAGTAAGTCCTATTCTTTTTTTAAATTTTCTTATAAAATTAAACTTGCTTGAAAATGCAATATCTGCCATTTCATCTATAGTTAAAATATTTTCTGGAAATATTTCCAAATATTTCTTTATTTTTTCCAACTCTCTATCTCTATCTTCGTCAATATTTGTATATTTTTCTAAAATTTTTAATCTATTTGAAAGTAAGTCAGCTTCTTTTTGAGATATTCTCTTACTTCTTAAAATATTTTCCAATATAGGAGATACTACCTTCTGAATTCCTGCAATTCCTTCTTTCTTTAATAAATTTTTATTTATACATATACTTAAAAGAGAATATGAACTTAAAGATTTTATTTCATGAGGAACATATGGGGGAATTATAAAAATTTGATTTGATTTGTAATTATAAAACTTTTCTGATATTCTAAGATTTATTTCACCATTTAATATCATTCCAATAATAAAAACAGATATATGATTATGCAGAGGGTAGGTATCTGCAGTATTTTCACTTATGACTAATTCTATTCCAGTATTCAAATAATGGAAAAAATCTATCTTTCTTTTTTCTGACATTTTCCCCTCCTCATACTTTTAATATCCTTATTTTTATTATACTAAATATTCTTTGATTTTATTAGTGTTATCTGTATATCTTTTCTATTTATTTAAAATCTGCTTCCTTTGGAATATTTCCCTTAGCTGTTATAGCTATAAATTTTTCAACTGCATCTTCTATTTCTTTATCATCCTTTAAATTTAATGCTTCATCTAATAAAGTTCTAAATACATTTTCAAGCTGATAATCATAATAGTCATATTTATTTATCCATTCTGCCAATCCTTTTAGAAATTCGTTTAAATTATCATCTTTTTTAAAAAATTCAGTTAATTTTTTAGCATCATTCATTGTAATTATTTCAAGATTATGTTGCCCATGAACAAAACTATGAGCATATAGCAATGGATATATTGTTTTGCTCCAGCCATATTTTTCTACTATACGAGCAAAACTTTCCTCAAAATAACTTGGCTCCTCATGATCTGGGTCTGTACTTTGAAAAAGTTCTGCATAAAGAAGTACATCTTCCTCATTGGCCAAAGCCAATTCTGTTGCAAAAAATGAACCTCCAGCAGCCTCTTCATCTAGTGAAACTTCATCTTCTGGCTCATTTAATTCTATTATTTTCTTCACTATTTTACGCATAAATGGGTGCAGTTCTTTATATTTCACAGCTTCTTTTGCAAAATATTCTTCTATAACTCCCATTGAATCATCTTCATTTTCAAAATCTTCCCACAAAATATCAAAATACCAGTTGTAATCATCTTGTTCTGATTCATCAATACCCTTTAATATTAATTTTAGTTTCTTTTTAAGCCATTCTTTTGTAAGCTCTGCCATTATGTATCCCTCCTAGCTATATTTATTCCTATGAAGAAATATTACCATGCTTTCTAGTTGCATACAAGAAAGGCTTCCTTGCTTTTTGTCAATCCTCAATTGCTGTAGTCTTTCTTTTCTACATTTACCTTAAAAATTTTCATTTTTAATTTTTTATAATAAATCAAAATAATTTTATATACTTTTTT
>ERZ860059.108-NODE-108-length-64691-cov-3.314299_pt1 | contig 64691 bp, 52 predicted proteins | sample MGYA00510113_ERZ860059 | MGnify/ENA primary metagenome ERZ860059 (study PRJEB30046, sample SAMN00715190) | human gut metagenome | study: EMG produced TPA metagenomics assembly of the A metagenome-wide association study of gut microbiota in type 2...
TATTGAAAAGGAGAAAATCGGTAATGACGGCAGGAGGAACATATTTATTTTTAAAACTTTCATATTATTTAAATATAAGAAAGAAATTAATTTATTATTTTGTTATTGGTGGTGATACACCTAATAAATTAATAGAGAAAAAGTATAAACTAAAATATTATAAAAAAATTACAAAAATATATATAGAAACGAAATCAATGGCACAAAAAATGAAAGATTTAGGTTTAATTCAAACTGAGTATCTACCAAATTTTAAAAGATTTATTCCTAAAGATAGAAGTGAAAAAGAAATATCATTACCTTTAAAAGCAGTATTTTTTTCACGAATTTCAAAAGAAAAAGGAACAGATATGATTTTTGAAATGCTGAAAGAAGTAAATAAAGATGAAATAAATATAAGTGTGGATTTTTATGGACCTATAGAAAGTGGACATGAAAAAGAGTTCTTTAAAGAAATTAATAATATAAAAAATACTTATTACAAAGGAATGTTAGACTCAATGGAAGAACAAACATTCGATATTTTAAGTGAATATGATTTTATGTTATTTCCTACTTGTTGTTTTAATGAAGGAATACCAGGAAGTATTATTGATGCTTTCATTTCTTCATTGCCTATAGTAGCAGCTAGATGGAAAAATTTTGATGAAATATTAAATTCCAATTTCTCTTTTGAGTTTCCTATAAATAATCAAAAATCTTTTAATAAAATAATAATAGAAATATTAGAAAATCCAAAAAAATTATCAGAAAAAAGAAAATTATCATATCTTGAGTCCAGAAAATATTGTATAGAAAATGTATTAAATAAAATTTTATGTGAATTTAAAAAGAAAAAAGGGGAAGTTTAATGAAAAAAAATATTATGTATCAAGATCTTTATCGCTATAGTGGAAAATCTGATTTTATTTCTTTTATTAAATTTTTCTTTTTAAATCCTGGCTTTAAATTTACATTTTATTTAAGAAAAATAAATAGTTCAAACAGAGTAGTGCGAATATTTTATAAATTATTTTATAGAAGAATGATGAAAAAATATCACTTTCAAATTCCATATCAAACTGTGATAAAAGAAGGATTTTACATAGGACATTTTGGAAGAATTATAGTAAATCATAGAGTAGTAATTGGGAAAAATGTAAATATTTCAACGGGAGTTACAATTGGACAGAGTAACAGAGGAAAAAAAGAAGGAACTCCAATAATAGGAAATGAAGTATGGATAGGAACAAATGCAGTAATTGTAGGAAAAATAAAAATTGGGAATAATGTTTTAATTGCTCCGAACAGTTATGTGAATTTTGATGTTCCTGATAACTCTGTTGTTATAGGAAATCCTGGAAAAATTATTTTTAGTGAAGAGGCAACACAAGGGTATATAAATAATAAAATATAAAATAAAAATACTTTAAGGAGTCAAACATGTTGAAAAAATTACTAAACAGAGAAGAAAAAATAGCTGTGATTGGAATGGGATATGTGGGATTTCCATTAGCAGCAGCTTTTACAGAAAATGGATTTGAAGTAATAGGCTTTGATATCAATAGTAAAAAAATTGAAAGTTATAAAAATGGAATAGATCCCACATTGGAAGTAGGAAATGAAAAATTAAAAAAATTGAGAAACCTAGAATTTACTTCTGATCCTTTAAAAATAAGAGAAGCTAAATTTATAATAATAGCAGTCCCTACACCAGTGTTAAAAAACAAAATTCCTGATCTTAGACCAATTGAAGGAGCTTCAGAAATTGTAGGAAAATATTTAACAAAAGGAAGCATTGTTGTATATGAATCAACAGTGTATCCAGGGGTTACTGAAGAAATTTGTCTACCAATACTTGAAAAAGAATCAAAAATGAAATGTGGAGTAGATTTTAAAATTGGTTATTCACCAGAAAGAATTAATCCAGGAGATAAAATTCATCGAGTGGAAAACATAGTTAAAATAACTTCTGGAATGGATAAAGAATCATCAGAAATTATAGGAGATGTATATGGTCAAATAATAAAAGCAGGAATTCATAGAGCACCTTCAATAAAAGTTGCTGAAGCAGCTAAAGTAATAGAAAATTCACAGAGAGATATTAATATAGCCTTTGTAAATGAATTATCAATGATTTTTGATAAAATGAAAATTGATACATTGGATGTATTGGAAGCTGCTGGAACTAAGTGGAATTTTTTACCATTTAAACCTGGATTGGTAGGAGGACATTGTATAGGTGTAGATCCTTATTACTTAGCAAATAAAGCTGAAGAAATAGGATATCATGCTGATGTTATTTTATCTGGAAGAAAAACAAATGACGGAATGGGTAAGTTTATAGCTGAAAAGACGATAAAAAAATTAATAGAAATTGATAAAGTAGTTAAAGGTTCACATATTTTAATAATGGGATTAACATTTAAAGAAAATTGCCCTGATTTGAGAAATTCTAAGGTTATAGATATAGTGAATGAATTACAGGAATACGATGTAAAAGTGTCTGTAACAGATCCTTTAGCAGATTCAAAAGAAGCCAAGAAAGAATATGGAATAGAACTTATTGATATGAAAAAGGTAGAAAAAGTAGACGCAGTCATAATAGCAGTGAGTCATGAAGAATATAAAAATATATCTTTAGAGAAACTTAAAAAATTATATAGTGATTCTCAAAAATTAATTTTGATAGACGTAAAAGGAATAATTGAAAAAGAAGATGCATTAAATAAAGGATACGAATTCTGGAGGTTATAGTGGAAGAAAAAATAAAATTATTTTCTAAAGAAACAAAATTTTTAATAACAGGTGGAGCAGGATTTATTGGTTCTAATCTAACAGAATATATTTTGAATTTAGGATGTAAAGTTAGAATATTAGATAATTTTTCTACAGGAAAAAAAGAAAATATAGAAGAGTTTTTTATGAATGAAAATTTTGAATTGATAGAAGGAGATATAAGAGACTTAGAAACTTGTAAGAAAGCATGTAAAGGAGTAGATTATATTCTTCATCAAGCAGCTTGGGGTTCAGTTCCAAGGTCGATTGAAATGCCAATTATATATGAAGAAATAAATATTAAGGGGCATTTAAATATGATGGAAGCTGCAAGAGAGAACAATATCAAAAAGTTTGTATATGCATCATCATCATCAGTTTATGGTAATCATCCAGAATTACCTAAAAGAGAAGGAAAAGAAGGAAAAGTTTTATCTCCATATGCACTAACTAAAAAAGTAAATGAAGAATTTGGAGAATTATATTATAAACTTTATGGATTGGAAACAATAGGATTGAGATATTTTAATGTTTTTGGTAAAAAACAAGATCCTAATGGAGCATATGCAGCTGTAATTCCAAAATTTGTAAAGTTATTATTAGAAAATAAATCTCCAATAATTAATGGAGATGGAGAAACTTCCAGAGATTTTACATATATAGGAAATGTTATTGAAGCTAATTTAAAAGCATGTTTAGCAAAAACGGAAGCTTCAGGAAAAGCTTTTAATATAGCATATGGCGGAAGGGAAACTTTGAATGGATTGTATAAAAAACTATGTAAATTGTTAAATAAAAATATATTACCAATTTATCAAGAAGAAAGAAAAGGAGATATAAAACATTCAAATGCAGATGTAACAGCAGCTAAAGAATATTTTGATTATATACCAAAATATTCAATGGATAAAGGTCTAGAACTGACTATTGATTGGTATAAGAATAATTTATAAAAAGAAAGGAAAACTATGTGTGGTATATGTGGATTTATTTCTGAAAAAGAGATAACAACTGAAAATTTAAAAAATATGAATAATACAATAAATTATAGAGGACCAGACTCAGAAGGAATCTATTTCGAAGAAACTGATGGTAAGAAAATAGGACTAGCTCATAAAAGATTAGCAATAATGGATCTTTCACCATTGGGACATCAACCAATGTTTTCTGAAGATAAAAATATAATAGTAATTTTTAATGGGGAAATTTATAATTTTCAAGAAATAAAAGAAGATTTAGAAAAAAAAGGATATAAATTTCGTTCGACTTCTGATACAGAGGTTATTGTAAAAGGATATGAAGAGTATGGAATAGAAATAATCGAAAAATTAAATGGAATGTTTGCCATTGCACTTTATGATAAGAAGAATAAAGAATTGTTTTTGATAAGAGATAGAATAGGAATAAAACCACTATATTTTCATATAGATGAAAAAGATATCATATTTGCCTCAGAATTAAAACCTATTTTAGAATATCCTTATTTTAAAAGAGAAATAGATAAGGACTCTTTAAGTGATTTTTTACATCATAGTTATATATCAGGGGAAAAAAGCATATTTAAAAATACTTTTAAATTACTTCCAGGAAGTTATTTAAGATATAAAAATGAAAAAATAACTATTGAGAATTACTGGTCAATAAAAAAAGAATTTTTGAATAAAAAAATAGATGAAAAATTAACTGAAGAACAATGGAAAAGTAAAATAAAAGATTTTTTAGAAAAAAGTATAAAAGATAGAATGATATCAGATGTTCCATTAGGAGCTTTTTTAAGTGGAGGAATAGATTCATCACTTATAGTTTCAATTATGCAGAAAATATCTTCTAAACCTATAAAAACTTTTACAATTGGATTTGAAGAAAAAGAATATAATGAAGCAGAAAATGCAAAGAAAATAGCTAACTATTTAAAAACTGATCATACAGAATACTATATGAAAATAGAAGAGTTGAAAAAATATATTGATAAATTGGCAGTTTATTATGATGAACCTTTTGCTGACTCCTCACAGTTGCCAACTATGTTAGTATCTGAAATAGCTAAACAAAAAGTAACTGTTGCTTTATCAGGAGATGGAGGAGACGAATTATTTTGTGGTTATTCAAGATATGAATCACTTTTTAAAATGCAAAAATTAAAAAATATATCAAAAATTATTAACTTAATACCATTTAGAGATGAAATCATAAAAAATATAGGGAATAGATATTTGAGAGGGTTTTATTTTAAAAATGATTCTGAAATAGTTAATTCAGAATATTTATTTTATTCTCATAATAAAAGTATTATAAAAGATTATAACCACAAAATTAATGAAAGGTATTTTGAAAATATTGAAATTTCAAAGAATATTCAAGAAAAAAGTATGTTGAAAGATATGATTACATATCTTCCAGATGATATTATGACTAAGGTAGATAGAGCAAGCATGGCATTTTCTTTAGAAACTAGAGCTCCATTTTTAGATGATCATAAATTTATAGAACTTTCTTTTAAAATTCCACATAGATATAAATATAAAAATAATGAGAAAAAGTATATTTTAAAAGAAGTGTTGAAAGAATACATACCAGAAAATTTAATTGAAAATAAAAAGAAAGGTTTTGCTGTACCAATTTTTAAATGGTTAAGAGAAGATTTAAAATATTTAATAGATAACTATTTATCAAAAGAGGAAATTGAAAAGCAGCAGATTTTTAATAGTTCAGATATAGAAATAATAAAAAGAATATTTTTAGAAAAGACTGATGGAGAAATAAAAGTTTATAAAGGATTGGATATTGATAAGACTATGTGGAACTTGATAATGTTCCAAATGTGGTATCAAAAATATATGAACTAATAAAAAGAGGGGAAAATGAAAAAAAAGATAGTTTTTATCCTTCCAAGTTTAAATAGTGGAGGTGCAGAAAAAGTTATTGTTTCACTATGTAATAATTTAAATTATGAAAAATTTGAAATAGTACTAGTTGTTTTGAATAAGGAAGGAATCTTTAAAAAGCAGTTAAAAGATTCTTATAAAACAATTGATTTAAAGTGTCCTAGAGTAAGAAATATATTTTTTAAGATAAGAAAAATTATTTATGAAGAAAAACCAGATATAGTTTTTACAACTTTAGGGCATTTAAATTTATTTTTTGGAATTTTTAGATGGACTTTTTCAAAAAAAATAAAATTTATTGGAAGAGAAGCGACAGTTGTTTCGGAACATTATAAAGGGAAAAAAATAAAAAATATCATTTTTAGAGTTTTATACAGATTATTTTATAGTAATTTAGATAATGTTATTGCTCAATGTGATTATATGAAAAGTGATCTGATTAAAAATTTTAAAGTTAATAGTGAAAAAATTAAGGTAATTAATAATCCTTTAGATATAGATGGAATAAGAATTTTATCAGAAAAGGAAGCTGAAAAGTTATTGGGAGAAAAAATACTATTAACTATAGGACGATTAAATAAGGTAAAACAACATAAAATAATGATTGAACTGTTTTCAAAACTTGATTTTCAAAAAGATTATAAACTCTATATCATGGGAGAAGGGGAAGAAAAAGAAAATATTTTAAAATTTATAAGAGAAAAAAAATTAGAAAATTGTGTAGTATTATTGGGGAAAAAGAACAATCCATTTTCATATATAAAACAGGCAAATATATTTCTTTTGACTTCAAAATATGAAGGATTTCCAAATGTGGCATTAGAAGCGATGGCATTAAATATTCCTGTGTTGTCTTTTAAATCTCCAGGAGGAATTTTAGAAATACTTAAAGAAGGGGAAAATGGATATTTTATAAATAGAGATAATTTTAAAGAAAAATTAGAATTAGCTTTTAAATTAGATAAAGATCAAATTGGAAAAACAGTAGAAAAATATAGAATATCAAAGATTATAAAAGAATATGAAGATTTTTTTATGGAGTTGAATACAGATGTATAGTTTACTCTTGTTTACATATTTATATACATTAAAATTAAAATTTTTTATTTTAAGTTTTAATAAGATACTATTTATTTGTTTTATGATTATATCTATAAAAAATATTTTTCATGGAAAAGTAAATAAAAAATTAATAGAGTTGATTATTATATTTTTAATAATAGGAATTTATGCTGTTTTTATTCCTAGTATTTTTAAAAGTTATGATTTTTCTAAAGCTAAAATGTTATTTTTTATAGTAACAGAATCATGTATATTATCGTTTTATATAATTAAAATTTTTATTGAAAAAAAAATAAATCTGTATAAATTGATTTCTAAAGTAACTTTTTATCAAGGAATAATAATTGTAATTTTTTATTTGATTCCTAAATTAAGAAACTACATACTTTTAAATATATTTTTCTTTAATACTAATTTTAATTTGTTAAATCCATATTTAAATAGAGGAATTGGACTGAGTGGAGGAGGAGCAGTGTTTAGTCTGATTCAGGCAATTGGAGTTTGGAATACTTTTTTACTGTATCTTAATAAAGAGAAAATAAATTATAAGTTAGTAGGAGCAATTCAATTAATAAGTATTATTTTATGCGGAAGAACAGGAATAGTATTTCTTATATCTACTACTTTATTTTATATTATCTTTAATATAAAAAAAATAAAGATTAATAAAAAAAAATTTAATATAAAAAATATTAATATTTATTTTATAAGTTTATTAGGAATAATTATTTTATTTGGAATCTTAATAATGAAAAATTTAAAAATACAATTTTTACTTTATCATTCTTTTGAAAATTTTATAAATTTAATAAGCGGAAATGGTTTTACTACAAGTAGTTCTACCCATTTGTTTAAAGAAATGTTAATTTTTCCCAATAATTTAAAAACACTATTATTTGGAGATGGATGGCAACAGATAGGAAATGGATTAAATTATATGGGAACAGATTCTGGATATATGCAAAATATATATTTTTGGGGATTGCTGGGAAGTATATTCTATTATGGCATATGGATATATATTTTTCATCAATTGTATCAGAGAATAGATCATCACTTGAAAAAATGGCTTTTATCTCTAATACTTGCATTGTTTTTAGTAGAAATAAAAGAACCATTTTTGAATAAAGTAATAATAACTAATTATATTTTTCTAATATTTTGGTATTGGCAGCTAAAAAAAATAAGGAGTAAAAAATTAAATGAATGAAAATAAAAGACCATTGGTAAGCATTATGATTATTACATATAACCAAGAAGAATTTATAGCTGAAACAATAGAGAGCTGTTTAAGTCAAACTTATGAAAATATTGAAATAATAGTAGGTGATGATGCTTCTAAAGATAGAACGCCATCTATTTTAATGGAATATAAAAATAAATATCCAGAAAAAATAAAATTATTTTTAAATAAAAAAAATGTTGGAATAACAAGAAACTTTAATAATATTTTAAAGGAATGTAAAGGAAAATATATTGCCTGGCTTGGGGGAGATGATAGATTTTTACCAACTAAAATAGAAAAACAGGTGAAATATTTAGAAAATAATTCAGATAAAATAATTTGTTATCACTCTGTTAGAACATTTAGAAACAAAACAGAGGAAACATTGGGATATATGCCAAGAAAGGATACTTCAAAATATGTGGATACAGATTCTCTTGTTAGGGAAGGATGTTTTCTTGGTGGTTGCAGTGTTATGCACAGAAATATAGGTTTATTGTGTGATGAAGATATTCCAATAGCATCAGATTGGCTGTACTGGATAGAGCTTAGTTACAAGGGTGACCTAGGTTATATTGATGAAGTTTTAAGCGAATATAGAAGACATGAGATGAATATAACTCAAAATACTAAGTTAGATACTATTTATAAAGAACAACTTTTGACATTACAAAAAGTAAAGGCAGAAAATTTGAAAGATTCTAATTCTTTGTTTATAGGAAAAATTCGGGTAGAACTAATGTTATGTACTTTATGTTTAAGGAGTGAAGATTATAAAAAATCTTTAAGCTATTTGGAAAATATTAATTTTAAAAAATTAGGATACTTTAATAAAATATTTTTACTTAAAATATTGCTAAAATTTAGACTAGGAAAAATTTTAAAAAAATATTTTATGAACAGAACAAAGTATTAACTAGGAGTTAAAAAATGAATCAAAATAAAAAAGTTAAACTTTTTTTAGAAAATTTTATATTTTATGGTGGAATTTCAATGCTTCAAAAAGCATTGCCCTTTATAACTCTTCCAATTATAACAAAATTATTACCAGATAGTAAAAATTATGGGATATCAGACATGTTTAATCTAATTATTTCTTTTGGCAGTGCTATAGCAATACTAGGAATGTATGATGCTATCTTTAGAGAGTATTTTGAAAAAAAAGAAGATGAAAATTATAAAAAGACAGTGACAAGTACAGGCTTATGGATAGTATTAGTCTCTTCTTTAATAGTAGCTAGTATGATTTTTTTATTCAATAAACAAATATCAGTATATCTTTTTTCTGAGAAAACATATAAAAATTTGATTATTTTATCTGCTATTGGAATATATATAAGTTCCATAAATACTATAGTGATTTCTCCAACAAGAATGAAAAACCAAAGGAAAATATTTTTTTTTACAGGAATAAGTTTTCCATTAATTGGTTTTATAGTAGCCTTTTATTTTTTAAAAATAGGTTTTACTTATGAAGCTTTAATATATGGAACTGTTATTATGAATTTGCTCTCTTTAATATTTTTTTATGTATTAAATAGAAGAGAATTTTCTTTAAAAAAATTTGATAAAAGAGTAGCAAAAGAATTATTAAAAATAGGAATTCCATTAGTTCCAACTTTTTTGATATATTGGATATTTCATTCAATGGATAGGTTAATGATAAGTAAAATGTTAGGAACAGCTGAATTAGGGATATATTCAGTAGGAGCAAAGGTTTCTTCTATAAGTCAACTAATATATACAGCATTTGCAGGTGGATGGAGTTATTTTGCGTTTTCTACAATGAAAGATAAAGAACAGGTAAAAATAAACTCAAAGGTATTTGAATATTTAGGAATAGTTAGTTTTACAATTTTTATAATAGCTCAGCCTTTTATTTCACCTGTATTTAACATATTTTTTGAAGGAGATTACATAAGAGGAAAAGAAGTTTTTTCATTTCTTTTTCTTTCACCTTTGATATTAATGCTTTTTCAAACAGTTGGTAATCAAGTTATAGTAGTTAAAAAAAGTTATTTATCAACAGCAGCCTTGCTTTTGGGAGCTTTATTAAATATATTTTTAAATTATATCTTAATAGATGGTTATGGTATAGAAGGCGCAGCTTTTTCTACATTAAATAGTTATTTTATTTCAGTAATTTTAATGTGCATAATTTGCTATAAGTTAAATCTTTTTAGTATATCAAAAAGATTTCTAGTCATTACAGGATTATTAATAATGGGGATATATTGTAATTTTTTTTTAAAAGAATATGTTTATTACAAAATTATTTATTCTTTAACTTTTGGGTTAATAATTTTAAATTATATAAAAGACTTAAAGTATTTACTAAAAAAATAAAGAATGGAGTATTAAATGGAGGGAATTAAAGAAATAACAATAAAAAATAACTTCTAATAGTGGAAATTTAAGTTTTTTGAAAAAAATAAAGATATAAATTTTGATATAAAAAGAATTTATTATATATATGAATTTTCAAAAGAAAATAGAAGAGGATTTCATGCATATAAAGAATTAAAACAGGTAATGTTCTACCCTTATGGAAAAATAGAAGTTGAATTTACAAATGGAAAAGAGAAATAACCATATATTTTAGATGATCCAACTAAGATACTTATAGTTGAAAAAGGGTATTGGAGAGAATTTATTTCTTTAAAAGAGGGAAGTATTTTATGTGTTGCAGCTTCAGAAGTATATAATGAAAATGATTATATAAAAGATTATGAAGAATATTTAAAATGGGAGGGAAAAAATGATGAAAATACCATTTAATACATTGGACAAGCAATTTTTTATGTATCAAGAGGAGTATGAAAAGAAAGCTTTAGAAATATTAAGAAAAGGTTGGTATGTTTTAGGTCCAGAAGTAAAGGAATTTGAAAAAGAATTTGCAGAATATTTAAAAAGTGAATATGTAGTAGGACTGGATAATGGATTGAATGCAATAGTCATAGCTCTAAGAGCTTTAGGAATAGGAGTAGGAGATGAGGTTATAGTTCAAGCAAATACATATATAGCCTCTGTGATGGGAATAACTATGAATGGAGCTACACCTGTATTTGTAGAACCAGATGAATATTATAATATAGATGCAGAAAAAATTGAAGAAAAGATAACAGATAAAACTAAAGCTATTTTAGTAGTTCATTTGTATGGACAAGGAACAAATATGGAAAAGATTCAAAAATTATGTAAAAAATATAATTTATTTCTTGTTGAAGATTGTGCTCAATCTCATGGCGCAAAATATAAGGAACAAATGGTAGGAACTTTTGGAATAGGGTGTTTTAGTTTCTATCCAAGTAAAAATTTGGGATGCTTTGGAGATGGAGGAGCTATTTCCACAAATGATAAAAATTTAGATAAAAAACTCAGAGTATTAAGAAATTATGGAAGTGAAAAAAGATATTATAATGAAGTTGTAGGATATAATTCAAGATTAGATGAAATACAGGCCGGACTTTTGAGAGTAAAATTGAAACATATAAATGAATTAGAAAAGGAAAGAAAAGAGATAGCTGAAAAATATTTGACAGAAATAAAAAATCCATTAATTATATTACCAAAAATAAATAAAGATTGTACACATGTATGGCATTTATTTGTTATAAGAGTAGAAAATAGAGAAAGATTCCAAAAATATTTAGAAGAAAATGGAATAGGAACAGTAATACATTATCCAGTTCCACCTCATTTATCAGAGGCTTATAAATATTTAGGACATAAAAAGGGAGATTTTCCAATAACAGAAAAATATGCTGAAACAGTTTTAAGTCTTCCTATATATAATGGAATGGCTCAAGAAGAAATAGATTATGTGATAGAAAAGATAAATGTTTATAAATAATTAAGAGGAGAGAGATGAAAAAATATAAAATAATTGATTTTAAAGAATTGGGAGACTTAAGAGGAAAACTGGTAGTTGTAGAAGGAATGAAAGATATTCCATTTGAAATAAAAAGAATATTTTATATATATGGAACAAAACCAAATGTTATAAGAGGACAGCATGCAAATAAAATATCAAGATTTATTCTGATAAATTTATCAGGAGAATGTAAAGTAAAAGTAAATGATGGAAAGAATGAAGAAGTTTTTATATTGAATAAACCTAATCAAGGAATATATTTAGACAGAATGGTTTGGAAAGATATGTATGATTTTTCAGAAGATTCAATTTTATTAGCTTTGTCAGATTCAGAATATATAAACGATGAATATATAAAGGATATAGAGGAAATAAAAACTCTAGAAAGGTAAAATAAAAATGGAAAAAATAGAAGGAAAAAATATAAAACTTGAATTAGTAACAAATAAAGATATAGATTTTATCTTAAATATTAGACATAACCATAAACATAAAAAAAATTTAGGGAAAACAGTTTTAACTCATGAAGAGCAGAGAAAATGGTTAGATGAGTATAAAAAAAGAGAAAAAGAAAAAAAAGATTTTTATTATGTAATATCATTAAGAAATGAAAATGAGGAAAAAGTAGGTTTGATACGAGTATATGATATAGTAGATAATACATTTGAACAAGGAAGTTTGGTAATTAAAGAAGGACAACCTATAAATATAATACTTGAAACTTTAAAATTAATTTATACATTTACATTTGAAAATATGAAATTTAAAGAAGGAAGATTAAGAGTAAAAAAAGCAAATAAAACTGGGAATAAATTTCATAAAAATTATGGAGCAGTTTTGTATAAAGAAGATGAGGAAATGAACTATTATAAAGTTTATTCGGAATGTATAGTAAAAATAAGTAATATTTTAAAAATGATAGGAGAATAGAGATGTATGAATTTCTTGATTACCCATTAAATAGTGATTATATAATGCGAAAGAAAAAGTCAATAAAAAGAAGCTTATTAGAAAAAGATAACTTTATTGAAAAAAGAATAGCTATTTTAGGCGGAAGTACAACTTTTGATATAAAAGATATTTTAGAAATATTTCTTTTAGCAGAAGGGATAAAACCAATTTTTTATGAAAGCGAATATAATAAGTACTATGAAGATGCCTTATTTAATAAAGAATTAGAATTGTTTAATCCAGAGATAATATATATTCATACTTCATATAGAAATATAAATTATTTTCCAGAAATATCAAATTCAAAAGAAGAAGTTGAAGAGCTATTGAAGAAAGAGATAGAAAAATTTCATTCAATCTGGAGTACTTTAACAAATAAATATAATTGTACTATAATACAAAATAATTTTGAATATCCTAAAAATAGAACATTAGGAAACTTTGAAAGAACTTCACATATTGGAAAAATTAACTTTATAGATAAATTGAATGGAAAAATAGTTGAGTATGCAGAAAATAATAATAATTTTTATATTAATGATATCAACTATTTATCAGCATCTTTAGGATTAGAAAAATGGCATGATTTATCAATGTGGTATGGATATAAATATTGTTTATCTTTTGAAGCTATTCCCTATTTAAGCAAAAATATATCCAATATAATAAAAGCGATATTAGGAAAAAATAAAAAATGTATAGTACTCGATTTGGATAATACTTTATGGGGTGGAGTAATAGGAGATGATGGAGTAAATAATATAAAAATTGGAACAGAAACAGCTATTGGAGAAGCTTATACTGAATTTCAAAAATATGTAAAACAACTTAAAGAAATAGGCGTTGTTTTAGCTGTATCTTCTAAGAATGAAGATAATATAGCAAAAGAAGGGCTTAATTTACCTGATATGATACTAAAAGAAAAAGATTTCTATAGTATAAAAGCTAATTGGAATCCTAAATTCGAGAACATTTCAAATATAGCAAAAGAAATAAATATTGGAGTAGACAGTATTGTTTTTATGGACGATAATCCTGCTGAAAGGGAGTTAGTAAAAGGTAATTTACCAATGGTAGAAGTTCCAGATATAGGAAGTAATATTGTAGATTATATAGATCATATAGATAAGAATGGATACTTTGAAATAATAAATCTATCAAAAGAAGATTTAGAGAGAAATAAATTTTATGAAATGAATAAAAAAAGAGAAAATGAAAAAAGTGCATATTCTTCTTATGAAGATTTTTTAAAGTCTTTAGATATGCAGGCAGAAATAGATTTTATTAAGCCAATATATACAGATAGAATAGCTCAACTTACAAATAAAACCAATCAATTTAATCTTACTACAAAAAGATATACTTTGTCTGATATTGAAAATATTTCAAAAGATTCCAATAAAATAATAATCTATGGAAGATTAAAAGATAAATTTGGAGATAATGGACTTATATCAATAATAATAGGAAAGATAGAAGAAAAAAATCTACATATAGATTTATGGTTAATGAGCTGTCGAGTATTAAAAAGGGATATGGAAAAAGCTATGCTAGATTTTTTAGTGGAGTATTGCAATAAGAATAATATAGAAAATATCTATGGTTACTACTACAAAACATCTAAAAATGATATGGTTAAAGATCACTATCTAGAATTGGGCTTTGAATGTTTAGAAAAAAATGATTTAGATAGTAGATGGGTACTTGAAGTGAAAAATATTAGAAAGAAAAAAAATAAAGTAATAAAAATAGGAGAGTACTAAAATGAAAGAAAAATTACAAGAGATATTTAGAGATATATTTGATGATGAGGAATTAGTAATAACAGAAGAAATGACAGCAGCAGATATAGAAGATTGGGATTCATTAGCACAAATCAATTTAATAATAGCTATAGAAAAAGAATTTGGAGTAAAATTTAATTTAGAAGAAGTATCTAAATTAAAAAATATAGGTGAAATGTTAGATTTAATAAAATTGAAAGTTAAGAAATAGGAATGAAATATGAAGGAATATAAATTTGAAGACTTATATATAGGTTTGAAAGCATCATTTAAAATGAAAATAACAAAAGAAATGATGAAAAGTTTTGAAATAATGACAGGAGATATTAATCCACTTCATATAAATCAGGAATATGCTAAAGAAAAAGGTATGCTTGATAAAGTGGTTTATGGAATGTTAACATCATCATTTTATTCTACATTAGTTGGAGTATATCTTCCAGGAAAAAGATGTCTTCTCCAAGGAATAGAAATATCTTTTAAAAAACCTGTGTACATAGGAGAAGAAATAGAAATATATGGAGAAATCTCTTATTTAAATGAAGCTTATAAAATAGCAGAAATAAAAGCTTATATAAAAAATGAAAGTAAGAAAATATCAACTGCTAAAATAACAGTAGGAGTGATTTAAGATGAAAGAAGCATTATTGATAACAGGAACCACATCTGATTTAGGATATGGTTATTTAAAAAAGTTTAAAAATAAAAATATAACAATAATAGCTTTTTATTATGATTTTGAAGAAAGATTAGATGATTTAATTGAAAATTATGGATTAAATATAGTAAAAATTTATTTTGATTTTTTATATCCAGATAGTTTAGAAGAAAAAGTTAGAGAATTATCAGAAGAATATTTTATTTCAAAAGTTTTACATTTATCAGCTCCAGTCGTGAAACAGGAAAGATTTAATAAAATATCAAAAGAAGTTTTTTATAATGATTTTACTATTCAAGTGGTTTCTTTAGTTGAAATACTAAAAATAGTATTAATAAGAATGAAAAAGGAAAAAAAAGGAAAAATAGTGATAATTTTATCTAGTTGTGTGGAGGGGGTTCCACCTAAGTTTTGGGCTTCATATGTAACTTCAAAATATGCAATGATGGGATTTTTAAAATCATTAGTTTCAGAATATGGACAGTTTAATATCCAAATAAATGGAATATCTCCAAGTATGATACAAAGTAAATTTTTAAATAACATGGATGAGAGGATGGTAGAAATGGAAATTGAAAAACATCCCATGAAGAGAACAGTAACTATAGATGAGGTAGCAGAAACAATAGATTATTTATTTTTCAATAACAATTCTTTTCTAAATGGAAATAACATTTTATTAACTGGAGGAGAAAATTTTTAGAAGAGAAAATAAATATAAAAAGAAATAATATATAAATATATTTATAATATTAAATAAAGGAGTTACTGATGAAAGGAATAATATTGGCAGGAGGAAGTGGAACAAGACTTCATCCATTGACTAGAAGTGTTTCTAAACAAATACTTCCAGTATATGATAAACCTATGATCTATTATCCTCTATCAGTTTTAATGCTGGCAGGAATAAAGGAAATACTTGTAATTTCAACTCCGAGAGATATAGATTGTTTTAAGGAGCTGTTAGGAGATGGAAGTAAAGTAGGTCTAAGAATGGAATATGCTGTTCAGGAAAAACCAAATGGATTAGCAGAAGCTTTTATAATAGGAGAAAAATTTATAGGAAAAGATAATGTAGCTCTAGTATTGGGAGATAACATTTTCTTTGGACAGGGATTTTCTCCAAAAGTACAAAAAGCAGCTAGTTTAGAAAAAGGAGCTGAAATATTTGGATATTTGGTAAAGGATCCTAGAGAATATGGAGTAGTGGAATTTGACAAGGATAAAAATGTCTTATCATTAGAAGAGAAACCTGAAAAACCAAAGTCTAAATATGCAATACCGGGACTATATTTTTATGATAATACAGTAGTGGAAAAAGCTAAAAATTTAAAACCAAGTAAAAGAGGAGAATTAGAAATAACTGATTTGAATAAACTATATTTAGCTGAAGGAAATCTAAAAGTCAATCTTTTAGGAAGAGGATTTGCATGGCTTGACACTGGAACTCATAAGAACTTGCTTCATGCCTCTAATTTTATAGAAACTATTCAGGATAGACAAGGAAATTATGTAGCTTGTATAGAGGAAATAGCATATAAGAATGGGTGGATAACTAAAGAAGAATTAATAAAACTTGCAGAACCATTATTAAAAACAGAATATGGAAAATATTTGCTGGAAATAAGTGAGGAGATATAAATGAAAACATATCTTGTAACAGGGGCAGCAGGATTCATAGGAACAAATTTTGTGAAATATATGCTTGAAAAATATGGAAAAAGTATAAGAATAATAGTTTTAGATAAACTTACTTATGCAGGAAATATAGAAAATATCCAAGAAGAAATAGATTCTAAAAAGATAGATTTTGTAAAGGGAGATATCTGTAATAGAGAACTAGTGGAAGATATATTTTCTAGGTATGAAATAGATTATGTAGTAAATTTTGCAGCAGAATCTCATGTAGACAGAAGTATATCAAATCCACAGATATTTTTGGAAACAAATATACTTGGAACACAAAATTTGTTAGAAGTATCTAAGAAATTCTGGAGTATAGGAAAAGATGAAAATGGATATCCCGTATATAAAGAAGGGAAGAAATTTCTGCATATATCTACAGATGAAGTATATGGCTCACTAACAAAAGACTATGCTGAAGCTAAAGAACTTGTACTTAATGACAGAGTAAAAAAAGTAGCAGAGGGAAGAAAGAATTTAAAAACATATGGAGATAAATTTTTTACAGAAGAAACACCATTGGATCCAAGATCACCATATTCAGCCTCAAAGACATCAAGCGATATGATAGTGAGAGCATATGCAGAAACATATAAGTTTCCAATGAATATAACAAGATGTTCAAACAATTATGGACCATATCAATTTCCAGAAAAGCTGATACCACTTATTATAAAAAATATACTAGAAGGAAAGAAACTTCCAGTATATGGAGATGGAAGCAATGTAAGAGATTGGCTTTATGTAAAAGACCATAATAAAGCAGTGGATATGGTAATAAATAATGGAAGATTAGGAGAAGTATATAATATTGGTGGTTTTAATGAAGAGAAAAATATCAATATAGTAAAGCTTACAATAGATACTATAGCCAAGATAATGAAAGAAGAACCAGAGTATAGAAGAGTATTAAAAACTGATGTGACTAAAATATCATATGATTTGATAAGTTATGTACAGGATAGACTGGGGCATGATGCAAGATATGCAATAGATCCAGAAAAGATAGTAACAGAATTAGGTTGGTATCCAGAAACATCATTTGATAAAGGAATAGAACAAACAATAAGGTGGTATCTGAATAATCAGGAATGGGTAGAGAAAGTTTTAAATAAATAGGAGAAAGGGAGTCTACATGCAGTATTCTCCCTTTTCTTCTATTTTAAAATTTCATTATAAAGTGAAATATATTTTTTAGCAGATGTATTCCAGTTATTATCTCTAGTTTTAGCATTTTTTACAATTTTATCCCATTTATCTTTATCTTTATAAATAGAAATTGCATACTCTAAAGTTTTGTATAACTCATCACTGCTTATATTTTTAAAACCAAATCCATCACCTTCGCCAGTATACTCATTATAAGGAGTAACTGTATCTTTTAATCCACCTGTTTCTCTGACAATAGGAACACAACTGTATCTCATAGCAATCATTTGAGAAAGACCACAAGGTTCAAAGATAGAAGGCATAAGGAATATATCTGAGCCACTGTATATTTCTATGGATAAAGGTTGATTGAACCCAATGTATGAACAGACTCTTCCAGGATATTGTCTTTCTTTCCACTTAAAGAAATCTTCATACTTAGATTCTCCATTTCCAAGAAGTACAAATTGAATTCCTAATTTCATTAATCTATCAAAACTATCTATAATCAAATCAATTCCTTTTTGTCTGTCTAATCTTGTAATAATAGAAACTAAAGGAACATTAGGATCTTGATTAAGTCCCAATCTTTCTTGAAGTTCAGATTTCAATCTTTTCTTTCCTTTTCTAGGAAGCTTATATACAGCTCCATCTATTCCATTAACTATGCCTTTTAGTTTATAGTCAAATTTTCTGAATAATCCATCTAACCCTTCACCAAGTTCAGGAGTTTTAATTTCTTCAGCGTATGAATTGCTGACAGTTGTTATGTAGTCAGAGTATACAACTCCTCCTTTTAAGAAAGACACCATATCATAATATTTAATTCCATCTTCAATGAAGTATCGCCCTCTATTTATTTCTAAAGTTTTTTCTATTACATCATTATAGAAAAGACCTTGAAATCTTAAATTATGAATAGTAAAAACAGTTTTTATATTATTCAGTCCTCTTTCTTTTAGGTAGATAGGAACCAGTCCAGTATGCCAGTCATTACAATGAATTAAGTCCGGTTCAAAATCTGTAACAGAGAAAGTTTCTACAACAGCTTTTGCAAAGAATGCAAATCTTTCGCAATCATCATCTTCACCATAGATTTTATTTCTTTTAAAATATCTTTCATTATCTACGAAATAGTAAGTGACACCATCAAGTTCACAATAGTCTATTCCAACATATTCATTATGGTGAGCTATCCATATTTGTTTCTCACCTAAGTGCTGCATTATTTCCTTATATTTATCAGGAATAGTACTGTATTTAGGTAATATTACTCTTACATCTATTTTTTCTTTTTTTAATGCTTTTGGCAGTGAATAAGCTACATCACCAAGACCTCCTGTTTTAACAAAAGGCCACACTTCTCCTGCTGCAAAAAGTACTTTCATCTTCATCACTCCTTTATGAAGAACTATTCTCTCCCTTTTCCTTTTAGATATTCTAAAAGATCTCTGTAATGTTCTTTATCCCATTTAATGCTTTTTTCAATAACTAGAGGATAATTTCTAGAAGCACTAAGCCTTTCGTTGCATTTAATTACATTATTTTTATCTACAATGATATTTTTTAATACAGCTCCAGATTTAACAACACTATCTTGTAAAAGTATACTATCTTCAACTATAGCCCCCTCTTCAACTATAGCTCCTCTTGCTAAAATGGAATTTTTAACTTTTCCACCTAAAATACATCCGTTGGCTATAACTGAATTTACTATTTCAGCTCTTTCTTTGAACATTGATGGAGGGGTATCTTTTGTTTTAGTGTATATTTTTCTTCCATCTTTATTGAAGATGTCATCTCTAATTTCTTTATTTAGAAGATCCATGTTAAAATCAAAATATTCTTTTGTTGAATTTATACAAGCTAAATATCCTTTAAATTCATAACCGTTAATGCTTAATCTAGCTATATTTCTTGAGATAAGATCTTTAACTGTATAGTAGGCTCCATCTTGGATTCCATCACATATTAATTTTATTAAAAGTTCTTTTTTTATAATGAAAGTTTCCATAGAGATATTTTCATCTTTTTTAAAGAAAAGATTTTGTCCAATTCCTAATATTTCCCCATTTTCTCCAACTTTTACACTGTCGCAATTATCAAATCTTTCATTTGCATTATCTACTTTTTTATATACAAGAGTGACATCTTTTCCACTTTCTTCATGTTTTTTTACAACATCAGCGATATCAATATTACATACCATATGAGAACTTAGTACAACCACATTTTGTTGTTTGCTACGGAAGAAGTACTCCATGTTTTTTTTAACTCTTTTTATATTAGTTGAATAAGTAGAGTCAGCCATTTGTTTGAAAATAAATATACCATCTTTTTTTCTGTCTAAATCCCACTCTGTTCCTCTTCCAATATGGTCAGTAAGTGAATTCATATCATCATTTCCACCAAAAATACCAACATTTCTTATTCCTGCATTAACTAAATTTGACAAAGCAAAATCTATTATTCTGTAAGTTCCACCTACTGGAACAGATGCCAGAGGTCTCATTTTAGTAAGAGATCTGATATTATCTAGAGATTCGGCTAAAAATATGATAGCCATATAATTATTTAGCATAAAGTCCTCCCTTGCAAACTTATTTTATAACTTCACTTTTTATTATTCTTCCGTGACCAATGACTGCAATTTCAGTATCATCACCAATAACTGTATTTTTTTTGATAACTACTTCGTCAGCTATGATTGCTTTGTTAATAATAACATTTTCTTCAATAACTGTATCTTGCATTATTACAGAATTAATGACCTTACTATTTTTTCCAATTTTTACTCCAGGAAAAATAACAGAATTTTTAACTACTCCTTCTATTTCGCAACCTTTATCAACTAATGAAGTCGTAATTATAGCATCATCACTTACATACAGAGGTGGATAAACTCCTTGACGAGTATTAATTTTCCAGTCTTTATCAAATATATTTAATTTATTATCAGGTTTTAAAAGATCCATATGAGCATCCCAGAAACTCTCAATAGTTCCTACATCTTTCCAGTATCCTTCAAATGGATATGCAAATAGTCTTTTGTGGTCATTTAATAAATTAGGGATTATATTTTTACCAAAGTCATTGCTTGAAGTAGGATCTTTTTCATCTTCAATCAAGTATTCCTTTAACACATTCCATTTGAAAATATATATTCCCATTGATGCCAAAGTACTTTTTGGTTGCTTTGGTTTTTCTTCAAATTCATAAATTGAATAATCCTCATTAGCATTCATAATACCAAAACTAGGGGCATCTTTCATTGGAACATTAAATACTCCAATAGTAACATCTGCATCTTTTTCTTTATGAAATTTTAACATTTTTTCATAGTCCATTTTGTAAATATGATCTCCTGATAAAATTAAAACATTTTCAGGATCATATTTATCTATGAATTGAATATTTTGATAAATAGCATTGGCAGTTCCTTTGTACCATCCACCTTCATCATTCTTTTTAGTGTGAGGCTGTAATACAGTTACTCCACCATCCATTCTATCTAAGTCCCAAGGTGAACCTCTTCCAATGTGATCATTAAGGATATGAGGTTCATATTGAGTAAGTACTCCTACTGTATCTATTCCAGAGTTAGAACAATTGCTTAAAGTAAAATCTATGATTCTATATTTTCCACCAAATGGAACTCCAGGTTTAGCTATTTTTTCAGTCAAATCTAATAAACGGCTTCCTTGTCCTCCTGCTAGTATCATAGCTATTATTTGCTTTCTTTTCATAACTTCCTCCTAATATTCATGTAATACTATTTGGCTAAATTTTTATTTTTAGTTGATAATTTTGTTGCAGTTGCTTCTATAGTAGATTCTTTTTCAATTCCTTTTCCCTTAGTTCCTCCTTTTTTCTTTTCAACTTTTTCAGCTTTTAAAAAAATTACAGTGTTTCTAGGAATATCTAATTCTATATGTTGCTCTCTATAGTTCCAGCTTTTATCAATAGGTTTGTATTTTTTCTTTTTAAGAGTTCCACTTCCACCAAATTTTTTGTCATCACTGTTTAAAATGACACTATATACTTTATTTTCTGGTACGCCTATCTTATATTTCTTTCTGTTTTCACCAGAAAAATTAAAAACTATTATCAAGTATTCTTTAAAATCTTTTGTCTTTCTAAGAAAAGCTAACATATTTTCAGTATAATTTTCATGCTCTATCCATTCAAAAGTATCCCAACTATCTTCCCAAAGAGCTTTTTCTTCAAGGTAAAGTTTATTCAAAGCTTTTACATAAGTTTGAATTTCTCTATTTCCATTATTCTGATCCAATAGATGCCATTCAAGAGATTCATAGAATCTCCATTCAAGTCCATGAGCAAATTCATTACCCATAAAGTTTAATTTCTTTCCAGGATGAGCCATTTGATAAGAGTAAAGAGCTCTTGTATGAGCCAGCTTATCTTCATAATATCCAGGCATTTTTTCAATTATTGATTTTTTACCATGCACCACTTCATCATGAGATAAAGGGAGTACATAGTTTTCAGAAAAGGCATACATAAAAGAAAAAGTCAGTTTTCCATGATGCTCATATCTAAATATAGGATCTATACTAAAATATTTAAGGGTATCATTCATCCACCCCATATTCCATTTACTGTCAAATCCAAGTCCACCATCAATTGGGTGTTTAGTAACATTAGGCCAGGCAGTTGAATCTTCAGCAATAACAAGAATATCTGGAAAGTCTTCATGTATAACAGAATTCAATTCTTTAAAGAAATCCACAGCACCTAAATTTTCTTTTCCACCATATTTATTTCTTAGACCATCTTCACCATCTTTTCCATATGAAAGATAAAGCATATTAGCTACAGCGTCCATTCTTACACCATCTATATGGAATTCTTTGAACCAGTAAATTAAATTAGATATTAAAAAACTTTTTACTTCATTTCTTGTAACATCAAAGTTACAAGTTCCCCATTCTTTATTTTCTCCAATTCTTGAGTCTGGATATTCATAAGTAGGAGTTCCATCAAATCTATAAAGTCCATGAGCATCTTTACAAAAGTGTCCAGGAACCCAGTCCAAAATGACTCCAATATTATTTTTATGCATAAGATTTACAAGGAACATAAAGTCTTCAGGAGTCCCATATCTACTTGTAACTGAATAATATCCAGTAGCTTGATATCCCCAAGAGGCATCGAGTGGGTATTCGTTTATAGGCATTATTTCAATATGAGTATAATTCATTTCTTTAAGATATTCAGCAAGCATGATGGCAGAATCTTTATAATTTAACCATTCTCCATGTATTCCTCTTTTCCACGAGCCTAAATGAACTTCATATATGTTAATAGGCTTATTTAATCCAGTAGTTCTTTTATTAAGCCATCTTTTGTCTGCCCACTTAAATTTTGGTATATCATAAACAATAGAAGCAGTATTGGGTCTTATTTCAGAATAGAAGGCATATGGATCAGCTTTCATTTCTATTCTTCCATCAGCTCCTTCAATTTTATACTTATATTTTTCTAATTTTTTAAGACCTAAAATTTCAAGTTCCCATATTCCTTCATTATTTAGTTTTTTCATAAAGTGTTCATTACCAGTCCAGCCATTAAAATCCCCAACAACAGCAACTGATTTAGCGTGAGGTGCCCATACTCTAAATATAACTGAGTTTTTAGTTAAATGTGCTCCCATATAGTTATATGCTTCTCTGTGTTCTCCTCTGTGAAAAAGATACACATCTAATTCGTGTTCCATTTTAAAAACTACACCTCCTTGATAGCAAAGATATGAATCAGCTTATAGTTTAGCTGGTTCTATATGCCATATTTCATCTGCATATTCTTTTATAGTTCTGTCAGATGAGAATTTTCCTGCATTTGCAATATTCATAAGTTGCTTTTTAGCCCAGCCCATTCTATCTCTGTATTCTTTATTAATTGTTTTTTGAGCTTTTCTATAGGCTTCAAAATCTTCCAAAACAAAGTACTGATCTGCCTGCTGCCAAGGAGCATTTTCCATAAGAGATCTATGAATATTACTGTATATTCCTGTTCCAAGATCATTGAAAGTTCCATCAATTAATGAATCAACTATTTTTTTAAGACCTTCTACATTATTATATGGAACATGAGGATCATAACCTTTAGTCCTCATTTCCTCTATTTCATTAACTTTTAATCCAAAAATATAGTTGTTTTCTATTCCAGCTTCTTCTACTATTTCTACATTAGCTCCATCTAAAGTTCCAATAGTTAAAGCACCATTTAGCATAAATTTCATATTTCCAGTTCCAGAAGCTTCTTTTCCTGCTGTAGATATTTGTTCGGAAATATCTGCTGCTGGGAATAATTTTTCAGCTACAGATACTCTGTAATTTTCAACAAATACTATTTTTAATTTTCCATTTACATCAGGATCTCTATTTACTACTTGAGCTACCTCATTAATAAGTCTTATGATTCCTTTAGCTAAAAGATATCCTGGAGCAGCTTTGGCTCCATAAATATATGTAACAGGATTAAACTCCATAGAAGGATTTAATTTAAGTTTATTATACAATCCAATAACATGGAATATATTTAAAAGCTGTCTTTTATATTCGTGAAGTCTTTTTATCTGCATATCAAATATAGAATTTGGATTGATTTCGATTCCTTGAGTTTCTCTCAAATAATTAACTAATTCTATTTTTTTCTCATGTTTAATCTCTAAAATTCTTTTTAAAATTCCTTCATCATTAATATATTCCTCTAATCTCTTTAATTGGCTTAAATCAGTAATCCATTCTTCTCCAAGGAGTTCAGTTATTAGTTTTGCTAGTTGTGGATTTGACTGTAGAAGCCATCTTCTTTGAGTTATACCATTAGTTTTATTTTGGAATCTTTCAGGATATATTTCGTACCAATCTTTTAATTCTTTATTTTTAAGAATTTCAGTATGAAGGGCAGCTACTCCATTTATTGTATGACTGCCATATATAGCAAGCCATGCCATATGAATCATATTCCCCTGTATAATAGACATTCTATCTTGCCTAGCTGAGTCATCAGGAAATTTTTCAGCAAGTAATCCTTTTAACTGGTCATTTATTCCTTGAGTTATCTGATATATTCTAGGAACAACTTGTTCATATAAGCCAACCCACCATTTTTCAAGTGCTTCTGCCAATATAGTGTGGTTAGTGTATGAGAAAGTCTTTTCAACTATTCCCCAAGCTTTTTCCCAAGATACTCCTTCAACATCTAAAAGTAATCTCATTAATTCTGGAATAGCTATAACAGGGTGAGTATCATTTAACTGAATAGCTGTAAATTCAGAAAATTTTTCAAAATTTCTTCCATGAACTTTTTTGAATTTTCTTAAAATATCCTGCAATGATGCAGATACAAAAAAGTATTGTTGTTTTAATCTTAATTTTTTTCCTTCATCAGTTGAGTCATTTGGATAAAGAACTCTTGATATATCTTCTGCTCTGGTTTTTTCTTGAGTGGCATGAAGATAATCTTGCTGATTAAATTTTCCAAGGTCTAGATCCACAATTGAATGAGCTTCCCAAAGTCTTAATGTGTTTATATTTTTAGTTCCATAACCTATTATTGGCATATCATAAGGAACTGCTCTTACATTTTCATCTCCGAAACTTACTATGACTTCATCAGCTGGTCTTTCAATAGACCATACATCTCCATATTTAAGCCAAGTTTCAGGTTTTTCTACTTGGTATCCATCTTTAAAGGTTTGATTGAAGATACCGTTTCTGTACCTAATACCATAGCCCTGTCCAGGAAGATTAAGTGTGGCTAGAGAATCTAAAAAGCATGCAGCAAGCCTTCCTAATCCTCCATTTCCTAAAGCTGAATCTTCTTCTTCATCTTCTACTTTGTTATAATCAATTCCATATTCTGATAATACTTCTTTAACTTCATCTAATAATCCAAGATTGATAAGATTGTTTCCTAATGCTCTTCCCATAAGGAATTCAGCAGAAAGATAAAAAGCTTGTTTTTTTTGAGAATAAAGTTTTCTAGTTTCATACCAATCTTCAGCTATTTCTTCCATAATAGCCTGTCCTAAAGCTCTATAGATTTCAAATTCATTAGCTTCAGTTATATCCTTTCCAAAACTTATCTTTACATATTTTTCAATTTGTTTCTTTAATTGATTTTTTTCAATTTTCATATTTTCTCCCTTTAACAATTTAGTTATCTTTTAAATTTATCAGTTATTATTTTTATATTATTACATAATTCATCAGTAATATATTTTTCATTAAATCTCCACTTCCAATTTTTTCCCAATGTAGATGGAGCATTCATTCTTCCCTCTTCTCCCAATCCTATAAAATCCTGCATCTGAGCTATTGCTATATTTGCTTTTGATGCCCATATAGCATTGATAAATCTTAAATTAATAGGAAGCCAGTAGTCACTTTCAAATTTGCTGAGATAATTTTTTAAATATTCATCACAGTAATGTTTAGTTTCTAAGGATATAGTTTCATACCAGCCAATTACAGTATTATTATCATGAGTTCCAGTATATGCTACACAATTTTCTTCATATTTATGAGGAAGGTAGTCACTATCTTCTGAATCAAAAGCAAACTCAAGTACTTTCATTCCAGGAAAACCACTTCTTTTTAAAAGTTTTCTCACTTTTTCAGTAAGAAATCCTAAATCTTCAGCAATTATTGGAAGCTTTCCTAATCTTTTTTCAACAGCTCTGAAAAAATCTATTCCAGGTCCTTTTTCCCAATGCCCTTTTACGGCAGTAGTATCTTTTGCTGGAATACTCCAATAAGCTTCAAATCCTCTAAAATGATCTATTCTAACAATATCATATATTTCAAAACAGTAATTTATTCTTTTTATCCACCAATCATAATTTGTTTTTTTAAGATATTTCCAATCATATAATACATTTCCCCATAATTGTCCATCTTTGCTGAAATAATCTGGAGGACAACCTGATACCCGTTTTGGTTTTTTATATTTATCAAACTGGAATATTTTAGATTCACTCCAAGTATCAGCACTGTCTGTTGCTACAAAAATAGGAATATCACCAATTATTTTTATACCCTTGGAGTTAGCATAAGATTTTAATCTAAACCATTGCTTATAGAAAGTATATTGTACAAACAAAAAATAATTCATATCTTTTTTTAGTTTTTCATCATTTTTTTCTATTTTTTTAAAATTTTTATATTTATAGTGCTTAGGCCAATTTTGCCATGACTTTCCAGAAAATTTTTCTTTTAATGCCATATATAAAATATAATTTTCTAGCCAGTAAGCGTTTTTTTCTTTAAAATTTTTTAAGTCTGTCTTTATTTCATCATTTTTTTCTGCTTTTTTCAAGAAAATTTCAAAAATATTTTTTAAAAGTTTAGTTTTTCTCTTGTTTACTTGTTCATAATCAAGATTGTCATTATAATTTATTTCTTTCAAAGGAGAGAGAGCTTCATAATTTATATATCCGAGTTCAACAAATTCTTCTAAATCTATAAAATAGGGATTACCTGCAAAAGCCGAAAAAGACTGATAAGGGGAATCGCCATACCCTGTAGGTCCCATGGGGAGAATTTGCCATAATTTCTGTCCAGATTTTTTAAGAAAATCTACAAATTCATATGCTTTTTTTCCAAAATCTCCTATTCCATATTCACTTGGAAGAGAAGATATATGCATTAATATACCACTACTTCTTTCAAACATTATTCCCCCTTGTTATTGAATAAAATTTTTCTTTTCGTGAAGGCTGTTTATACTGATTTTTTTTTCAAAAGATTTTTCATATATTTCAGCTAGTCTTGCCATGTAGATATCACTGTGTATATGTTCTGAAATTATCTGCACATAGACTTCATTATCTGTGAGAGTACCCATTATCTTATCACCTGTATTAGTCACTACAAAACTGTTAGAGAGATCAACTACCATCATTATTCTTTTTGGATTTTTATGAGTTTCTTTTACTTCAGTTTTATGATAGTATTCAATTTCTTTTCCAATATCTTCTAATTTATTAAAAGAAAATATTATAATTCTGACTCCTCTTTCAGCAGCTTCTTTTAAATCAGATTTCATTATCTCTAAATTAAAATCTGTATTTAAGTATATTTCTTTTTTGGCTTCTTTTATTATATTATGAAGAGTATGGAGAATATTTTCATATCCTTCTATTCTAAGATAATAATCTTTTTTTAAAGGTCTTTCGATGTTCTTAAGTTGTTGCTTTATACTTTCGGCATTTTTATGGAATTTCTTTTCTATTTCTTCAAAAATCATTTCTGGTTCTTTTGCTTCATATTCTTTACTTCCATTGGGAATCATAAATATGTATCCATTTTTATATAAAGATTCTAAAGCTTGATATACAGTAGATCTTGAGAGATTTAGTTCTTTAGCTAGTTTATAACCATTTGTTTTTCCTGATTTGAGCAAATTTATATAGACTGTTGCTTCTGTTCTGGTGAAGCCAAAATTCATAAGTTTGTCTACTACATCTTGCATAACTTCCTCCCTCTAGACTATAAGTAGTTCGTTTGTGTACTACTATTCTTATTTTAATTATACTTTAAAAAGTGTATAATATCAATAGCAATTGTAATGAAAAAATCTGTTTTTTTCAGAAAAAAAGTAAAAAAATAAATTCAATAAAAAAAGAATGACTTATATTTTTTAAGTCATTCTTAATTAAATTATTATTTATTATCTTTTACTACATTTTGTCCAGCTATTCTTCCAAATACTGTAATGTCAGCGATTGCATCACTACCTAGACGATTAGTCCCATGAATATCTCCAGTAACTTCTCCAGCTCCATAAAGTCCTTTTATAATTTCACCTTTAGTATTGATAACTCTTGCATTCTCATCAATTTTTACTCCACCCATTGTATGATGCACAGCAGGAACAGCCTTCATAATATAGAAAGGGCCTTTGGCTTCAAATGGAGTAAGTTTTCCTCTTTTATTAAATTCAAGATCTTTTCCATCTTTAGCATATTGATTATATTTTTCAACAGTTTTTTCAAGCTCAGCAGCATCTATTCCAAAAAAATCAGCAGCTTCTTTGATAGTATCAGCTTTAACTAAAAGTTTATTATTAAATAAGTAATTCATCTCATCAGCATGATGTTCAGCTACTCCACTTAATTTTACCTGTGCTTCATCACAGAATTGATAAGCTGCATTTCCAGTTTGATTTTTTATTGCCATAGAAATAACATCTCTTCTTTCTAATTCTTCAACAAAACGTTTTCCTTCTTGGTTAATAAGTATACTTCCACCAATAAGTCTTACATCTCCAAAATAAAGAAGAGCTCCACTTATAGGGTCACATGTAGGGTAAGTTTGAATAAAAGGCATATCTTCAAGTTGTGCACCTATTTTTTCAGCCATAGTTATTCCATCACCAGTTATTCCAACTGTATTAGTAGAAAGTATATTTTCATCTACATCTTTATTATATTTAACTCTCATTTCAAGATTAGAACCAAATCCACCACTTGCTAAAATAACTCCATCTTTAGCAAGGAATGTATATTCTTTGTCTTCGCTCAAAGCTTTTACTCCAGTAACTCTTCCTTTATCGATTATAAGCTCTACAGCAGGAGTTTCATACAATACAGGTATATTTAATTCTTCAGCTTTAGCAAGAAGTTTAGATATCATTTCAACTCCAGTAGCACCTAAAGGGACAAGACTTCTTTCTACAGAGTGTCCTCCAAAAAACATTTGTCTGTCTTCAAAAGTCATATTGATGTAATCTTTTAACCATTCAGCTCCATTTAGAGCATTATCGGCTAAAACTCTTACTAATTTAGGATTTCCTTCATTATCTCCACCTTTTAATATATCATTGTAAAAAGTATCATTGCTGTCTTTTAGACCTTTTTTTACCTGTACCCAGTTATTAGGAGCAGCATATTCTCCACCAGATATAAGAGTATTTCCACCAGCAAAAGCCATTTTTTCAAGGACAATGACATTTTGGGCACCATTATTTTTAGCTTCGATAGCAGCAATAAGACCTGCTCCTCCAGCTCCAATAACAACCACATCTTTTTTCTGAGTTTCCTTAACTAATTTTTTAGATTCTATAACAGGTTTTTTATTTAATTCTTTAAGATCAGCTCCAGAATTTTTAAGAGCATTTCTCACTGCTGAAGTAAGAGCTCTACTAGTACCAGTGGCACCAGATACACCATCTACTCTTAAAGATTGATATTTAACTATTTGTTCAGGAACTTTTTTTGCTGCTGCATCAGAAATTATAGGAGTATCAGTATTTTTTACTACTTTAACTTCTTCAATTTTATTTTTAGAAGTTTTTACTTCTACTTTTATTTCACCTCTATATCCTTTAGCTTCTCCAACATATGTTCCTTCTTTGAATTCAACTCCAAAAATTGAAACTGTCAAAGCTGCACAGAACATAAGAGATAAAATTTTTTTTCTGCTCATATTTAATCCTCCTCAAGATATTTTAGTCACTATTATAATTATATCTTGAATTTTAAATTTTAGCAATAAAAAAGAGACGAAATGAATTATTTCGTCTCAAAATGTTAGTATTTATAATACTATTACCCTCTTTTCTATTGGAAGAAATTCTTTTCCAGGTGCAGGAGCAGTAGGTTTTCCAAATGGCATTTGTGCTATAAGCTTCCAAGATTTTGGAATTTCAAATACCTCTTTTACCTCATCATCAATTAATGGATTGTAATGTTGAAGGCTTGCTCCTAATCCTTGTTCAGCAAGTAGTGACCATATAGCAAACTGCAACATACCATTTGCTTGCTCAGCCCATACAGGAAAATTATCTCTGTAAAGAGGGAACTTTTCCATAAGTTCTTTTGTTGTTCTTGTAGAATCAAAGAAAAGAATAGTTCCATATGATTCAGCCAAACCTTTGATTTTGTTTTCTGTAGGTTCAAATTTTCCTGCTGGAACTACTTTACGAAGAGTATTCATAACAATTTCCCATAATTTTTTATGATTTTCCCCATAGAGTAGGACAACTCTTGCACTTTGATTATTAAATGCAGATGGCACATATTTTACTGCATCTTTTATTATTTCTTCTATTTTTTCATTAGAAATAGTTGTTTCTTTAGAGAGAGTATATATAGTTCTTCTATTTTTTAGTACTTCCATAAAACTTTTATTATTCATAATAGACCTCCTTATTAATGTATCAACTTAAAATATGTATATTATATTATTCAAGGAGAAACTATTATTTCTTTTTTTATCATTATTTATTATTATTTAATGTCATCTCAATTATTTTTTTCATATTTTCTTTAGAAAGGGCACCTGCAACATATCCCATTATATTTCCTTCTTTATCTATCATAAAAGTAGTAGGGAAAGCACTAATGTAGTAATTTCTAAATATTTCTCCCTTTACATCAAAAACAACAGGGAATGTGTAATTATTTTTAGTAAGAAAGGCTTTTATTTTATCTTCAGATTCATCTTGTGGTGAAGGATTTTCAGCAGTTGCTGGACTTGCAGCTCCTAATATGATGACATCATTTTTATTGTATCCATATTCTTTATATATTTCTTCTATGTGTGGCATTTCTTCTCTACAAGGAGGACACCATGTAGCCCAGAAATTAAGGAAAACCACTTTTCCTTTATAATCAGATAATTTATGAAGATTTCCATATTGATCTTTCAATTGAAAATCAAAAGCTGGAAGTTTTTCTTCTTGAGGTGCTTTAGGTTGCTCTTCAGTTTGAACAGTATAATCTGTAGCTATTGGCTGTTGTCCAGGAGCAAGTATATTTAAATTAAATCCACTTAAAGTCATAATTCCAATGATTATAAGGATAGCTCCACTTATTTTTATGCTGTACTTTAAAAAAGATTTTTTTGTTTTTAGAAAATTTAATACTTTAGTAGTAAATATTCCAAGAAGTAAAAATGGGATAATAAATCCTAAGCTGTATACTAATATAAGCATATTTCCAAGAAAAGAAGTTTTAGCTCCAGATGCCATAATGAGAACAGTAGATAATACTGGACCTATACATGGTGTCCATGCAAAACTAAAAGTAAATCCTATAACAAATGCAATTAACGGATTTATCTTTTTAGAATCAAAATTTATTCTACGCTCTCTTTCCATAAAACTACTTTTTAATAGGCCTATTTGAAATAAACCTAAAAGTAAGATAAGAGCACCACTTATTCTTGTAAATAAAACTCTGTTAGTATTAAAGAATCCTCCCAACTTAGAAAAAGAAAGTCCTAAGATAAAAAAAGCAGCAGATATACCAAGAATAAAAAAGATGGTATGAATAAATACTTTTTTTTGATTATAGGAAATATTTCCATTTTCATCTGTTACAGCAGTATTTCCAGAGAGATAACTCATATAAACAGGGAGAAGTGGAATAATACATGGAGAAAAGAAAGAAAATATTCCTCCTAAAAAAACTAAAATAAAACTTATGTTGTCTGTTAAAAGTATGTCATTAAACATATGAGCCTCCTTAGTTATATAAATAGAATTTATTATATACTATAAATATTAAAATTATTTAATTATTTAGAAAAAAGTCATTTAATTCCTTTATAGACATAAAAAAATATTATAAAAATTTTATTTTGTATGTAAGACTTAAAGTATCGTTAGCTAATAAAATAATAACAAAATTTAATTGTATACATTTATAAATGTAAGAATTAATTATTTTTAATAAATTTATTATGAAAAATTATTTTTTCCTTTGTAACACAAATGACATAATGACTTGGTATTATCTTATAAATCTTTCCCCAAGATGTTTTAATATATAGATAAAAAAAATCTCCCTAATTATTTTAGAGAGATTTTTTTTATTTGAATTATAGCTCTTCTTTTATTATTCTTAAAAATAACTTTTTAATTTCTTCTTTCTTTTCTCCTGGACCAAAGATATAAAAAGATATATTACTGAATCTTTTAAAACTTTTTTGTGGAAGAAGGTCAGAGAGAAGCTTATCTTCACCATTAAGTGATACATAGATTTTAGCTTCAGATACAGCATGGTAAAATTTATTATATCTTGTTATTATAAATATTTCACCTTTTTTAAGGTTAAGTGTTTCTCCTATTTCTCCTACTATTTTTTTAATTTTCTCATTATCTCTCAATATTTTATCTAATCTGTCTGTTACTAATTTTTCTAATTCTAATTCATCTTCTAAACATTCATATTCATAAATAGTTTTCCATAAAGGTTTTAAGAATTTTCTTTCCATCAACTGCTTCATGACTATAAAAGTATATTCAACAGTTTTTCCATTTAGGGAAGCTAGATATGCTTTTCTTAAATGAGAATAAATATCATCATCTATTACTAAATTATCTATTACTGCCTCAGTTGAAAAAAAATCTTTTTTATTCATTTCTTCAGGAAACTTTCCATTTTGTTCTTCATAAAGCTTCATAAAATGCCCAAGAATATCTCTTATAATAAATTCGGTATAAACAGATATGTGATGATTATATACCCAAAGGTATAATAAATCTCTGGAATCGACAACAGACTGCATAGCAGGAATAGCTTTAGAACTATATTTTAGTTTTTTATCTTCTCCTATAAAAGTACAGGAAAAAAGTCTTTCAATATCTATTCTTGGTGCTATGTATCCACTCATGTGATTATCTCTAATAAGATAATCAAGCTTATCCACATCTATGGTTTTAGAATTAACTATTTCTATTAGAATATTTTCTAGCCATAAATCTTTATCTGGATATAGATTTCCTATAATTATTCTGCATATTAATTCTATATTGATATTATGATTTATTTCTTCAAGAACAGGCTTTAATTTTTTTATAATACATAGGCATGACATTAATTCATGAGGACTTCCTATCATATTTCCATTTTCATCTTTAAATATTCTGTCTGCTTCTTTTTCATTTGATAGATTTTTTATTAATGATTCATATATTTCTTTCTTATCATAAAAAGATTCACCTAAATGAGAAAGGGGAGCATGCCCTACATCATGTAAAAGAGCTGCAAATTTTATATGAAATCTATAATTTTCTATTTGTTCTTTGGATATTCCAAAGTCTTCCATATTTTTATTTAAAGAATCAAAAAAATCACAAGCTAGTTTCATTACTCCAAGAGAATGTTCATACCTTGTATGGTTGAGAGAGGGGAAAAGATATTCACAAGTAAGCTGCTTTATCCTTTTCAGCCTTTGAAAAGATGGAGTATCTACTATCTTTTGAACATCAGTATCTATTGTTATATAGCTGTGTATTAAGTCTTTAATTACTTTTTTTCCCATGATTCTCCTTTCTGTGATATGTAATTATATATATTATAACTTTATTTTTTCTTAAAAGCTAATTTATTATTGAATAGTTTTTTAATATGATTGTAACATAAATGACATAATGGATTGATACTATTATTTTATAAATCTTTCCCCAAGATGTTTTAATATATAGATAAAAAAATAGGACTCTCACAAAATGTGAAGTCCTATTTTTTTGCCTTAATAGTATATCAAAAAGAAAAATAATAAGTTTCAAAGTTGTAGAAATTAGAAATAAAGCTGTATTCTTTCAAACAAAATTAATAAACTTTATTTTTTACTGAGGTAAGATTGAAATTTTAAAAAATTAGAATTTAACAGGAACTATTTTGGAGATACCTATTTCTTTATTCATAGTTACTCCAAATATAGATTCAGATTCTCTCATAGTATCTTTATTGTGTGTAATAAGGATAAATTGAGATTTTTCAGTAAATTCCTTTAATTTTCCAATAAGCTTTCTGGTATTTTTTTCATCTAGGGCAGCCTCTATTTCATCAAGAAATGTAAATGGACTAGGTTTATACATAAAGATAGACATAATAAATGCTATGGCAACCATAGATTTTTCTCCCCCTGAAAGTAGGGATAATGTCTGTCTTTTTTTATTCTTAAATTTTACAAAGATTTCAACACCACACTCATCAAAATTTTCAGGATTAATTACAAGAAGTTTTCCTTCAGAGTTATTAAGAGTTTCCATACACATTTGATTAAAATTGGCATCTATCTCTTTATAAGCAGTAAAGAATTTTTTGTGAATAGTGTCATCAATTTCCTTAATCAATTCCATTAAGACATTTTTTCCTTTAACAAGATCGTCTTTTTGGGTAGTAAGGAAGATATATTTATCATTCAATTCTTTAAATTCTTCTATTGCTAAGAGATTTACTGCTTGGAAGTTTTTTAATCTATTATCCAGAATTTTTAATTTATCTTTGAGTTCTTTTATTTTTTCTTCTTCTATTTCTACTGCCTCTACATCTTCCAGAGTACTTAGAATATCCTTTAATCTTTCTAAATCAACTTTAGTTCTCTCTAGACTTTCCTCTATCCTGTTTAAGCTGTCTTTTTTATGGAGCAAATAACTTTCAGTTTCTTTTCTTCTCTTATTAAGACCTCTTTCTTCCTCTGTAAGAGCTTCATTTTTAGTTTTTCTTTCTTGTACTTCAGTATTTTCACTTTCGTATTTATTTATTCTTTCTTCAATTTCTATTTTTAATATCTTTTCTTTTTCCTCAAGAGAAGCTATTTCCTCTTCAAGAAAAGCAGTTTTTTCTTCCATATTTCTTTTTTCATCTACAAGAAATTCATATTCTTTCTTTTCTCTTTCTTCTTCTCTGTCCAGTTGTCCAAGTCTGTCCTGACTATTCATAAAGAGAATTCTTACATCTGAAAACTCTTCTTTTTTCTTTTCAATAGCAGTATTTATTTCCTTGACTTTTTCACTTTCATGTTCTTCATCAGCTTTGATTTCAGCAATAACTTGGTCGACTCTTTCTCTTTCATCTTTAGAGCTATTTATTCTCTTTTCAAATTCTTGACTATATTTTTCTTCTTCTTCCAGTTCTACTTTGACAACTCTTCTATCTTTTTCTATTCTTTCTTTCTTCAAAATATAATCATTATATAGTTCTTCTGCTAATTTGAGCTGTTTTCTAATGCCATCTTCCAAAGAATCTATTTTATCTATTTCATTTTCAAAATTTTCAAGAGTTTTACTTATTTCATTTTGCTCTGCAGAAGCACTTTTTATAGTTCTAGTGAGTTTTTCAACAGTTTCTTTAAGAACTCTTATTTCTTTTTTTCTCTCAAATATTTGGCTGGCTGTTGAATTACCAGAATCTCCTCCTGTTATTCTCCCTCGGGAACTCATAAGTTCTCCAGAAAGGGTTACAACATTTCCCATAAACATATTATTTTTAACTATTTTTAATGCTGTATCTAAGTTTTCAACTATAAGTAGATTTCCAAGTACAAATTCAACTACATTTTTATATCTTTCATCAACTGTTACCAGTTCAGCAGCTCTTCCTATTACTCCAGGAATGTTTATTTTTATTTCTCTTTTCAATGGAACCTTGATAGTATCTAATGCAAGGAAAGATGCTCTTCCAGCTTTTCTTTCTTTAAGGAAGTTTATTGCTTTTTTAGCTGTATCTCCAGTATCTACAACTATATCTTGTATATTTCCGGGAATTCCAGCTTCAATAGCCTTTTCTAATCTTTCAGGAATAGTTACAAGGGAGATAAATACACCTTCTATTCCAATAATTTTACTGTTAAGAACTTCTTTTACTCCTTTGAAGAATCCTTCATTATTCTCTTCCATTCTCACAAGAGCCTGAAGTTTGGCAGAATGTCTTTTTTCATCATATTCAGCAGTTCTTACTATTTCAGAAAGCTTGTTGCTCCTTTGACTAAGTTTGCTTATTTCCTCTTCTAGAAAAGTTCCTCTTTCCTCAATTTCAATAAGTTTTTTTTCTTTTTCATTTTTAGAAATTTCAGCTTTCTCTAATTCTGTTATGGCAGAACTTAATTTCATGTCATAAGATGAAAGTTCTTCTCTAAGGTTTGTAATTTTAGTATTACTTCCCTTTACTCTCCTGCTTGAACTTTCTATTTCATTTAGGAGCTTTAATTTTTCTAGCTCAAGCTCCATGACTTTTTTCTTTTTGAGCTCCATTCCCAAGTCAAATTCTTTTTTGGTATTTTCAAGTTCTTTCAACTGAGATTCAAATTTTAAATTTTCTTCTGAAAGTTTTTCTATTTTTTCTTTGAGAGTTTCTCTTTCTTCAACAAGCATATCAAGTGATTTCAATTTTTCAGTTATTTTAAGGTCGCTGTTTTTCATTCTTTCATGTCTATCACTGACTTCCCTTTTGTATCCTTCTACTCTCTCACTTATTCTTACTTTTTCTCTTTCTTTAAGTTCAATTTCTCTTTTTAATTCTTGATTTTTTCCACTTAATTCTTCAATTTCTTTTTTTAGTGTAAGCTTTTCTTTGTCTATTTCATCAAGTCTATTTTCAATGGAATTAAATTCTCTTTCTAATTCAGCAGCTTCAGAGGTAAGTTTTTCTTTTATTGCATCTCCATCATCTAATTTAGCTTGTTTTTCATTAAACTCACTCAAATATATCCCCTTCGCCAGTTTATCTCTTTCATCTTTGAGATTGAGGTATTCTTGAGCTTTTCCAGCTTGCTTTTCCACTCTGTCCTTATTTTCTTTTACTTCTCTTAGGACCAAATCTATTTTTTCCAGTTCAAGTTCCACATTGCTAAGATTTTTAACAGCTTCATTCTTTTTTATTTGAAACTTTTTTATTCCAGCAGCTTCTTCAATAATTCCTTTTATTTCTTTTGAAGATGATCCAATGATACGTTCCACCTTTCCCTGTCCAATAACTGAATAGGCACTTTTACCTACTCCTGTATCCAGAAAAAGATTTCCAATATCTTTTAATCTTGTTTTTACATCATTTATATAGTATTCATTATCACCAGTGGCATAAAGTTTTCTAGTTACTTTAATCTCTTCATTTTCCAATGGAAGAAAAGAATCAGTGTTGTCTATATATAAAGAAACTTCAGCTGAATTCATTGGTTTTTTATCTTTTCCACCAGAAAAAATAACATCAGAACTTTCTTTTGCTCTGATATTTTTATAGGACTGCTCACCAAGCACCCATAGAACTGCATCTAGAATATTTGATTTTCCACTTCCATTAGGTCCCACTATAGACGTGATTCCTCTGTTGAATTCTATATATACTTTCTCTCCGAAAGATTTGAATCCAAATATTTCAACAGCTTTTAAATACATATTATCTCCTACTAAGTATAAATTTTCTAAAAGTTTTATATCTATAAAGATTATATATTATTATTTGAAAATAAAGAATAAATTTATTTTATTTCAGCTTAATTTATTAAGATTTTTATTGCTGACTTTAAAATTACATTTTCTTTTTCATATTAAGAGTATAACATTAAAATTATTATCTTGCTATTTTGAATTTTTTTATTATATTTGAAAGGAATAAAAAATGGAAATAATTGATCATAAAGAAATAAATAATTATATCTTTAAAATGAAAAAAATACTGTTAAAAATTAAATTTATGCAAATAAAAAAACATCTTAAATTTCTAAATAATAAATTGTAAAGTCACTAAATCTAATATATAATATTAGGTAATTCAGACACTAATCTATTAAAATAATGGAGGCACACAAATGGAAAACCTAAAATTAAAAGATTTTTTAGACTACAAGTATCTTTCTAATCTTGAATTTTCACCAAATGGGGAAAATGCAGGTTTTGTAGTACACACTACAAATTATGATGATAACAATTATCAATCTAATATCTGGCTTCTAAACAATAAAACTAAAAAATATTCTAAGCTGACTTCTTTAAATGAAGAAAAGTCATTCTTATGGATAGATAACTCAACAATTATTTTTCCAGCTTCGAGAGATGCTAAATTAAGAGAAAAAGTTAGTCAAGGGGAAAAATGGACTGCTTACTATTCAATAGATATCAATGGAGGAGAAGCTGATAAATATATGCAGATTCCTCTTTTGGTTACTGCTATAAAAATGATAGATAAAGATAATTTTGTTCTCACTGCTCAATATGATAATTATGGAATCAATTTAAATGAGCTAACTGGAGAAGAAAGAAGTAAAGCTGTTGCAAAGTTAAAAGAGGAAAAAGATTATGAAGTTCTTGACGAAATTCCTTTCTGGAGCAATGGTGGAGGATTTACTAATCAGAAAAGAAATAGACTTTATCTGTATAATAGAATTTCTAATGAAGTTACACCATTGAGTTGTGAACATACAGTTGTAACATATTTCTCATACAAAGATGGAAAAGTACTTTATGTTGGAAATTTATTTGAAGGAAAATTAGAGCAGAGAGAAGGAATATTTTGTTATGATATAGCTTCTAAAACAACAGAAACTCTTCTTCCAATAGATGCTAACTTCAGAGTAACTTTTGCTGAATTTTTAGAAGATACAGTTATATGTGCCTTAAATGATTGTAAAGAATATGGAATGAATCAAAATCCTAGTTTTTATATCATTAAAAATGGAAAAGTTGAATTATTGAAAAAACATGATACATGGATGGCAAATACTGTTGGTTCAGATTGTAGATATGGAGGAGGAAAAAGTTATAGAGTAGCTAATGGAAAATTGTATTTCCCAACTACTGTATTTAAAGATTCTTTTTTGAATACCATAGACCTTGCTGGAAATGAAACAGTGCTTACTAAAGCTGATGGATCAGTAGATGTATATGATGTGCATGGAGATGAAATTCTTTTTGCTGGACTTAGAGGAATCAAACTTCAAGAAATATATAGTTTAAAAGATGGAGAAGAAACTCAAATTACTAAATTTAATGAAAATATATATACAGATAAAAAAATATCTATTCCTGAAAAATGTAATTTTGTAAATGATGGAATAGAAATAGAAGGTTGGGTATTAAAACCTGTAGACTATGATGAAACAAAAACATATCCAGCTATTTTAGATATTCATGGAGGACCAAAAACTGTATTTGGAGAAGTTTTTTATCATGAAATGCAGGTTTGGGCAAATATGGGATACTTTGTATTTTTCTGTAATCCTCGTGGTGGAGATGGTAGAGGAAATGCTTTTGCTGATATCAGAGGAAAATATGGAACTATTGACTATGATGATTTAATGAAATTTACAGATGTAGTATTGGAAAAATATCCAATTAAAGCAGACAAAGTAGGAGTAACAGGGGGGTCATATGGTGGATATATGACTAACTGGATAATCGGACATACAGATAGATTTAGATGTGCTGCTTCTCAAAGAAGTATAGCCAACTGGATATCTAAGTTTGGAACTACAGATATTGGATATTATTTTAACGCAGATCAGAATGCTTCAACTCCTTGGATAAATCAGGAGAAATTGTGGTGGCATTCACCAATGAAATATGCTGATAAGGTTAAAACACCTACATTGTTTATTCATTCAGAAGAAGACTATAGATGCTGGCTTGCTGAAGGAATACAAATGTTTACAGCTTTAAAATACCATGGTGTAGAAGCTAGACTTTGTATGTTCAGAGGAGAGAATCATGAACTTTCAAGAAGTGGAAAACCAAAACATAGAGTAAGAAGACTTGAAGAAATGACTAACTGGTTTGAAAAATATTTGAAAGATTAGTTTAAAATTTTAATAAAAGTATTAAAGGATGGTGTGAATTTATTTTCATATCATTCTTTTTTATTACTAAAAAATTTATAAATCAAATTTTTAACCATGAGCTAAAAAACTATTGCTGTTTTTTGAAAACATTATAAATAAAAATAAAATATTTAAAAAGGCAGAAAATAGAAATAAAATTCTATCTCTGTCTTTTTACAGAATTTTTACATTAATTTTTGAAAAAATATAAAATTTTTATAAAACTATTCTTTTTAAAACCAGTAAAAATAAAGGATTAAATGGAAATAATATTTTTTTACACAATTTTTACACAAAATTAACAATAGAATAACATTAAAATGATAATATATTTTTCGATTGAAGATGTTTATTAAAATTTAGGAGGAAAAATGTATTTAGATATCATTTTTAATGTTCTTGGAGGATTGGGGATATTTCTTTATGGAATGGACAGCATGTCATCAGGAATGCAGAAACTGGCAGGGCAAAGACTGAAAAAAATTCTTGCACTTCTTACAACAAACAGAGTTGTGGCTATATTAATGGGAATAGGAGTGACTATGCTGGTTCAGTCATCATCAGTGAGTACTGTTATGACAATTGGATTTGTAAATGCTTCGTTGCTAACACTTAAACAGGCTCTTGGAGTAATATTTGGAGCTAATATAGGAACAACAGTAACAGGGTGGATACTTGTACTGAATATAGGAAAATATGGGCTGCCAATTGTTGGAGCAGGGGCTATATTGTATATTTTTTTAAAAGGGGACAGGGCAAAAACAAAGGCTCTTACTTTTATGGGTCTTGGAATGATTTTTTTAGGGCTTCAATTAATGAGTAATGGATTGAAACCTGTTAGAAGTATGCCAGAATTTGTAAGTATGTTTCATATGTTTTCTGCTGATACATATTTTGGAGTAATAAAAGTTGCAGCAGTGGGAGCATTAATTACAGCTATAGTTCAATCTTCATCTGCTACCCTTGGTATTACAATAACTCTTGCAGTTCAAGGGCTTATTGATTATCCTACAGCAGTTGCTTTAGTTCTAGGAGAAAATGTTGGAACTACAATAACTGCTATACTGGCTACATTAAATGCAAATGTAAATGCTAAAAGGGCTGCTTATGCCCATACTATCATAAACACTTTGGGAGTTATATGGGTAACAGCAGTATTTCCATATTATCTAAAATTTCTCTCAAATTTTGGAAGTCCAGAAGCTAATATAACTATGGCAATAGCAACAGCTCATACAATGTTCAATGTGACAAATGTATTGTTATTCACTCCTTTTATAGGGGTTATGGCCGATCTTTTAAATAAAATAGTAAAAGATGATGGGAAAAAAGATGAAAGAGTTACTAAAATTGATTTTCTTATGCTTAAAACACCAAGTGTTGTTGTGGGACAGACGAAAACAGAGATACTTACAATGGGAAAATATATTGAAGAAATGTTTAGTACTCTAGATAACATCTATGCTAATAATGAATTTATCACGCCAGAAAGAGTAGCTCAAATGAGAAAGATAGAAGATGACTTGGATCTTTTTCAGAAGGAAATAACAGATGCGAACTTTGTGATTTTAAATAAAAATATAACAGATAAAATGAAAATGGATACTAGAAATAATCTTGAAGTATGTGATGAATATGAAACTATTAGCGATTATTTAATGAGAGTAACTAATTCACTTAAAAAGCTTCAAGATAATTCAATAAGCCTTACTGAAGATGAAAAAACTACATTGAAGGAATTTAATGAAGAAACAAGAGAATTGTTTAGAAATGTAAATACAGCTTATGCGTTAAAAAATCGTGAGATGTTTATGAAAGGAATAATTAAAGCTAATAGGATAACTGAAAAATATAGAGAAGCAAAACATATACATCTTAAAGATGGAGGACAAGAAAATCCAATAGCTATGTTGACTACAAGTTATATGGATATTTTAAACCATTACAGAAGAGTAAGAGATCATATTTTTAATATTATAGAAGTTTATAATATATAAAATAACAGAAAAAAGAATGGCTTTAAAGAGGGATTAAATTTTAAGATTTTTGATTAATGAAATTTTGAAAATATATTTCTCATTGGGGTCATTTTTTTTATTGATGAGGAAAATGTATTTTTGAAATAAGAGATTCTTTATAGTATAATTAATATAGAAAGTTATATAAATTGGAGGAACAAAATTGAAAAAAATAATTTTGGGATTATTTATAGTTACAAGTTTTTTATTTGGAAAGGAATCAAATAATGATGTAAATAAAAGACTTACTGAACAAATGATGCTTGGGACTATTTGGATGCAGCAGTCGGGAGAGTATAGAGCATTGGTATACCAGGCTTTTAATACAGCAAAGCTGTCTTTTGATAATATGAAAATAAAAGAGGGAAAAGTAAAAGCAGTAGTGGCTGATCTTGATGAAACGTTGATAGATAATGGAAAGATGGCAGGCTGGCAGATAAAAAATGGAGTAACATACAGTTCAGAAGCTTGGCATAAATGGGCTCAGGCAAAAGAAGCAGAGGCTGTACCAGGGGCAGTTGAATTTTCTAAATATATAAATGATAATGGCGGGAAGATGTTCTATATATCCAACCGTTCACAAAAAGAATTTGATGCAATAAAAGAAAACTTAATAGCTTTAGGATTTCCAGAGGTAACAGAAGAAACACTTTTATTAGTGAAAGAGAGTTCTGATAAAAAAGGAAGAAGAGAGCAGATAGAGAAAAATGGATATGAAATAGTAATGCTTCTTGGAGATAATCTAAATGATTTTGATTCTGAAGTTAGAGGGAAAAATAATAATGAAAGAAGTGAATATGTAGACAAAATTAAGGATAAATATGGAGTTAAATATATAGTGTTTCCTAATCCAATGTATGGGGATTGGGAAGGGGGATTATATGAAGGTTACTGGAAAAAAACTCCAGAAGAAAAGCTTGAATTGAGATATAAAAGTTTGAAAATATGGAATGGAGAATAATATGATAAAAATAACAGGACATGCAAAACTTATATTTGATTCACTGTATGATGGAATACTTATAATAGATAAGGAAGGGATAGTAAGATATATAAACCCAGCTTATACAAGAATTACAAAAGTTGAAGAAAAAAATATAATAGGAAGATATCTTTCTGAAGTACGTCCTGGAAGCAGACTTACAAATGTAGTGAAAAATGAAAAAATGGAACTGGGAGCTCACAGAAAGATGGGGGAAGTAGAATATCTTGTAAATATGGTACCTATTTATGAAGAGGGGAAAGTTATAGGAGGAATATCTCTTCTTAATGAATTGGTAGATATTTATAAGCTTACAGAAAAACTTAATCTTTCTAAAATAATAATTCAAAACTTAAAAGAGCATGTAAAAACATTAGGAAATGGAAAATATAGTTTTGATGATATCATTGCTGTAGATGAAAAAAGTGTAGAAGTAAAAGATTTTGCTAAGAGAATAGCCCTTGCTGATTCTAATGTATTGATAACTGGAGAGAGTGGGACAGGAAAGGAACTTTATGCAAGTGCAATACATAATTTAAGTCCAAGAAAAGATTTTCCATTTATTCCTGTAAATTGCGCTTCTTTTGAAAAGAATCTCATAGAGAGTGAACTTTTTGGATATGAAGAAGGAGCTTTTACTGGAGCAAAGAAAAACGGAAAAACAGGATTATTCCAACTTGCACAGGGAGGAACTCTGTTTTTAGATGAAATAGGGGAACTTGAATACGGATTACAGGGGAAACTTCTTAGAGTACTTCAAGAAAAAAGTGTAAGGAAAATTGGAGGTTCAAAAGAGATACCGATAGATGTGAGGTTGATTTGTGCTACCAATAAAAACTTAGAAAAGATGATACAAGATAATACTTTTAGAAGAGATCTTTATTATAGGATAGCAATAATGCCTTTATCCATACTTCCGTTGAGAGAAAAGAAGAATGATATAAAATCAATAGCTGAAAAATTTCTTTTGGATTTATCTATAAAATATAAAAAAGAAGTAAAATTAAATGAGAATGCTTTAAAGGTCTTAAAAGAATATGACTGGCCGGGAAATATTAGAGAGTTAAAAAATATTATTGAATTTACATTTAATATGGTTGAAGGAAATGAGATAAAAGCTGAGCATCTTCCAATAGCCATAAAAAAGAATCTTAAAGAAAATGATAATATATCTCCTCTTAGTGAAGTAGTCAAAGAAGCAGAAAAGAGTTATTTAAAAAAAGTAATAGAAATATATGGTGATAGTGTAGAAGGAAAGAAAAAAGCAGCTAAAGCACTGGAAATTTCTCTTGCTACTTTATACAATAAACTTGAAAAATAGATGCTGTTCTAAAAAATTAGAAATAGAACAATATTAATTTCTAAAAAATTAGAAATTAATCTTTGAGAATATTATGAATATAAAAATATTAATCTGAGTGAAATAAAACTATTCACTCAGATTTTTATTTCTAAAAAATTAGAATTTTGTTATATGGACAATTTATAATAAATTTTAAAAATCCTTATAAATTGCAAAAGAATGGAAAATATTTATTATGGCATACAAATTGCTTAATATAATTGTGAATAAGATATATATTAAATAAAAACAAGGGAGGAAAATATGGTAGCGGCTTTAGGATTTATAACGATTATTGTACTATTGGCAGTAATAATGACAAAGAAAATGTCACCATTAGTAGCACTTATATCTGTACCTGTAATCACAGCACTTATAGGAGGTCATGGATTAAATATTGGAAAGTATATTAATGATGGGGTAAAATCAATAGCTCCAACAGGTACTATGTTTATCTTTGCAATTTTATTCTTTGGTATTCTTACAGATGCAGGAACTTTCCAGCCAATCATTGATAAAATTTTAAAAGTTGTAGGAAAAGATCCAATAAAAATAGCAATTGGAACAGCAATATTATCTATGATAGTTCACTTAGATGGATCAGGAGCAGTGACATTTCTAGTAACAGTTCCAGCAATGCTTCCACTTTATGAAGCGTTAGGAATGAGAAAAACTACTTTAGCAACAATAGTAGCTTTGGGAGCAGGGGTAATGAATATTCTTCCATGGGGAGGACCTACTATCAGAGCAGCAACTTCTTTAAAAATACCTGTAACAGAACTTTTCAATCCTTTACTTATACCAGTTTTAACAGGGATAATATTTGTTCTTTTTGTAGCCTTTAAACTTGGAAGAGATGAAAAAGTAAGAATAGGGAATATAGAAGAAATAGAAATTGATACAAATAATCTTGGAGAAAAGAAAAAAAGTAGAAACTTTGTTGTTAATATTTTAACAATAATAGTAGCTATAGTGGTTCTTGTATCTGGAAAATTATCACCAACAGTTGTATTTATGATTGCCTTCTGTATTTCAATAGTAATAAACTTCCCATCTGTAAAAGAACAAAAAGAAAGAGTAGATGCTCATGCAAAGGCAGCTCTCATGATGGCAAGTATATTATTTGCAGCAGGAGCATTTATTGGAATTATGCAAAAATCTGGAATGATAACAGAGATGTCTACAGTTATAGTAAAAACAATTCCTCAATCATTGGGAAGCTATATGGCAGTCATTACAGGGGTAATCAGTATGCCAGCAAGTTTATTATTTGACCCAGACTCATTCTATTTTGGAGTAATGCCAGTCCTTGCTACTACAGCTCAGGAGTTTGGAAGTTCAGCAATAGCAGTTGGTAGAGCAGCTATATTAGGACAAATGACAACTGGATTTCCAGTAAGTCCGCTTACAGCTTCAACGTTCCTTTTGGTAGGATTAACAGGAGTGGAGTTAGGAGAACATCAAAAGAAAACAATTCCATACGCGTTTTTAACTACAATAGTAATGCTTATAGTGGCAATAATAACAGGGGCTTTATATAGATAATTAACTTCGGGAGGTTAAAATGAAAAAAGTAAGAATAGGTTCAGGGGCAGGATATGCTGGAGATAGAATAGAACCAGCTATAGATTTGATGCTCAATGGAAATATAGACTATATAGTTTTTGAATGCCTTGCAGAAAGAACAATAGCTATAGCTCAGCAAGAAAAATTAAAAGATCCTGACAAGGGGTATAATGGTTTGTTGGAATATAGATTTGAAAAAATACTTCCTATATGTTCAGAGAAAAAAATAAAAGTAATAACTAATATGGGAGCAGCTAATCCTCTAAGTGCTATAAAGAAAATAAAATCAATGGCAGAATCTATGGGAATAAAAAATCTTAAATTGGCAGCTGTGTTAGGAGATGATATTTCAGAACATCTTGGAAAATACCTTGATCGTGAAATATTAGAATTAGGGGTACCTTTAAAAAATATAGAGGATAAATTAATATCTGCAAATGTATATCTAGGTGCTGATGGAATAGTAGAAGCCTTAAAAAATGGTGCAGATATAGTAGTAACTGGACGTTGTGCTGATCCAGCAATATTTATGGCTCCATTAATTTATGAATTTGGCTGGGATATAAATGATCATAATTTAATTGGAAAAGGTATTATGATAGGACATTTGCTTGAATGTGGAGCTCAGGTGTGCGGAGGATATTTTGCAGTACCTGGATATAATGAAGTAAAAGATTTGTGGAATGTAGGTTTCCCAATTGCTGAAGTAAGTGAAAATGGAGAAGTAATAATTACTAAAACTGAAACAACTGGTGGACTTGTAAATACTCATACTTGCAAAGAACAGCTTATTTATGAGATACACGATCCAGCAAACTATTTGACACCTGATGGAGTAGCTGATTTTACAACTATTTCATTAAAAGAAATGGGAAAAGATAGAGTGCTATTAACTGGTGCAGCTGGTAAAGAGAAACCAAAAACTTTAAAAGTAAGTATTGGTTACAGAGATTGCTTTATAGGAGATGCCGGAATAAGTTATGGTGGCTCTACAGCATATGCAAAAGCAGCTCTTGCAGGAGAAGTAGTTAAGAAAAGATTAGAACATACAGGGGTAAAATTTGAAGAATTAAAAATAGATCTTTTAGGAGTAAACTCTCTTTATGGAGATACTATTGGAAGAAAACTATGTGATCCATCTGTTTTAGGAGAAGTGAGATTAAGAGTTGCAGGAAGAACAGTCAATAAAGCAGAAGCAACTAAAATAGTAAATGAAGTGGAAACTCTTTATACTAATGGACCATCTGGTGGTGGTGGAGTAACTAAGAGCGTAAGTGAAGTAGTTTCAATATGTTCTATATTTGTTCCTAGAGAAGATATTAAAATTGAAGTTAAGTATGAGGAGGTTTAAAATGAAATTATTAGACATAGCTCATTCAAGAACAGGAGATAAGGGAAATATTTCAAATATCTCTCTTATAGTTTATGATGAAAAAGATTATAAATTAATTTGTGAAAAAGTAACTGCTGAAAAAGTAAAAGAGTACTTTAAGGATATAGTACATGGGGAAGTAGTTAGATATGAAATACCAAATTTAGGGGCTTTGAACTTCGTTATGGACGAAGCTTTAGGTGGGGGAGTAACAAGATCATTAGCATTAGATAAACATGGAAAAAGCTTATCTTCAGCATTATTAGAGATGGAGATTTAAAAAAGCTATATAAAAACACTGGGGAAAAAAGAGGCTAATTTAGAAAGATAAAGTAAATTTTAGAAATTTGGAAAGTAAAAAGGTTTGTGCAATTAATGAAGTAAGTAAAACATAAAAAATAGTATGTTTGAGCAAAGCAAGTTTTCAATAATTAAGCAGTTAGTTTTAACTGCTATAATTACTGAGATGCAATAGTAGAGCTGCTGTAATCCATCATCTATTCTTATGTGTTTATGAACAAAATTAATAACAAACCTTTCTACTGGAAAAATTCTAAAATTATACTATTCTTAAAGTTAGCTTCTTTTTATTTTCTTTTTCTTTCTCTGGTAGAAGGAATTCCAAGTTCTTCTCTATATTTTGCTATGGTTCTTCGGGCAATGCTACAGCCTTTATTTTTGAAGTATAAGGATATTTTTTCATCAGATAAAGGTGAAGATTTATTTTCAGATTTTATTAGTTCTTCTATAGTTTTCTTTATTTCAAGACATTCAGAATTTAATATGAAAAGAGATTTTATAGCTATTATTCCCTGGGGAGTTTCTATAAATTTATCTCTAATTGCTCTAGAAATAGTAGATTCATGAAGATTTAATTCTTTTGCTATATCTTTCAAAGTTAAAGTTTGTAAAAAGTCTTTTCCTCTAAAAAAGAAATTTTTTTGTTTTACTATAAGTTGATTTAAAACTCTTTCAAGAGTGATATATCTTTTTTCAATACTTTTAATCAGATTTATAGCTGTATACATATTATTTTTATCAGATAATGAATTTGTAGATTTATATGAACTGTTTATTTTTATTTTAGGTATAGCTTCTTCATTTAATGTAACTGTTAATTCATCATCAACTATTTCTATTTTAGCTTCTGGAACTACATAATTTGTTTTGTTTCCTACAAAATATCCTCTTGCAGGGATAGGTTCCAATGATTTTATTATATCAAGATAATCTTCTATTTGTTCAACTGATACATGTAATTTTTCACTTATGAGGGAATATTTTCTATCTCCTAGTTCTTCTAAATAATCATCTATAAGGGTAAAGAGCTTTTCATCAATAATATCTTTTGTTATAAGCTGTATTTTTAGACTCTCTTTTAAATTTTCTGCACCAATACCAGCAGGTTCTAATGTATATATAATATCCATAGCCTCTTTCAGTTGGGCTGTAGAAATTTTAAGAGCTTTTTTTATTTCTAATTTAGATATGGAAAGGTATCCTCTATCATCTAGATTATTTATTACATATTCACAAATAGATTTTATTTTAGGTGAAATTTTTAAATATCCAAGTTGCTCTTCTAGAAAGTCAATTAAAGTTTTTTCTTCAATAATAAAGTCAAAAGGTGAAGTAGTTTCTTCATCAGAATTATATTTAGATGAGGGAGTAGAGTATGTTACTTCTAACATTGGGTTTTTTAAGGCTTCTTTTTCAATAAAATCTTTTAGGTTAGATGAAGACATTTGAAGTATATTCATAGAAATTTTCATTTCTTGTGTCAAAGAAAGCTTCATTTCTTGTTTTAATTTTAAAGTGAAATCCAAATTAAACCACCTCGTTTTTTTAGCTTTATATATATGATACCACATATTTGAAAAAATAAAAAATATATTTGATTCTAAACAAAAAGGACAGATTTGATATTATCAATCTGTCCTTAGTTTATATTTTAAATATACTTTTATTTATGATATTCTTCCAAATCTTTTTCTTCAGAATTTTCTTCTTCTATAACTTCTATTATTTCTTCTATTTCATCGTTATCATCAGATGAATTTTCAGAACCAAAAAATCTTTTAGTAACATGAGCCATAATATTGATAAGAACATATGCATAAGTTACTATAAATAAACTTATAGGAAGTGTAATCACTACCAGAAGAATAAAAGCACCAGCAAATTTCTTTGGTATAAAAGGAAATGCTTTATCTGGAGTTTTGAACTTCATAGTACTTACCATAAGAACAGCAGCAATTACAGTAATAGCCATAAGAGCATCTATGTTAAATAGATTGATACCTAAATGTTTGTTTACCATATAACAGAAAAGAAAATAAGAACAAACCATAGAAGCAGCACTAGGAATAGGCATTCCACTAAAATCACCTTTTTCACTTGAGGCAACTGTAATGATATTAAATTTTACAAGCCTCATAACTCCACAAAGAGCATATAAGAATGAAACTGGGACAATAAATGGACTAGCTGCAATTTTTTGTGTCAATATAGAATAAACTAAAAGACTTGGAGCAAGACCAAAAGAAACTGCATCACAGAAGGAATCAAATTCCTTACCAAATTCACTAAAAGCATCTAATTTTCTCGCAGTTTTTCCATCCAGTCCATCACAAACCATAGCTAATATAATAAAAACTATAGCACGTATAAATTCACCTTTAATTGATGCTGTAATACTTAAATAACCTAGAAATAAACCAGCAGCAGTGATTGCATTGGGTGCTATATACTTTCTTTTTACCATTTTAAATTTCATCTCCTTAATGTTGAAAAATATTCATTTAATTTTAGCATAAAAAAAACAAATTTTCAATCTAATGTTGAATACAAGCATCTGAAGTAGTAGAATATCCAATAATTTTATATTAAATAAAAAAACTTTTTTTAGGTATTCCTTTTCTAAGTAAAATCATATAAAATCATATAGTAAGATAAAAGAAAAAAGGAGAAAATTTTGGAGAGAAAAAAATTTCAATCACTGTTTTATGATATAGATGAATTTTTGGTAGGAGCTATATGTGATGATATAGAGCTCTGTAAAGAAATAGATTACCCTGTGTACAGTAGATATTTTTATCCACCTAATTTTTGGAGTAGATTAGAAAATTTAAATGTGGGAGTTAAGTTTTCTTTTTTAGGTATCAATAATAACTGTGAAAAGAGAATGATAGGAATATATCCAAAAGATTTTGATTCAGCTATGCTGAATTTTCCAATAAAATATTTCAAAGTAATTAGTAGGTCTAAATTTAAAGAGTTAGAGCATAAGCACTATCTTGGAAGTATTATGTCATTAGGATTAAAAAGGGAGATATTAGGAGATTTGATTGTAAAAGAGGGAATATGTTATGGTATAATAAATGAAGAATTATTTATATTTTTAAAGGAAAATCTTAAAATGATAGGTAAAATTCCTGTAGAAGTTGATGAAATAACCTATGAAGATATTCCAGAAACAGAATTTAAGGAATTAGTAGAAAGTTTAACATCTTTGAGGCTGGATGTAGTAACAGCAGCTTTGGGAAATTTCTCCAGAAATGGTGCAATAGAGGTTTTAGAATCTGGAGATGTAACATTGAATTATAATATTGATAAAGATAAAAGTAGGATAGTAAAAGAAAAAGATATTATTTCCATAAGAAGAAAAGGAAAATTTTTGATTGATTCTGTTTTAGGTGAGAGTAAAAAGGGAAAAATAAGAGTATTGATAAAAAAATTCAGCTAAGGAGTTGAAAAAAATGAAGAAGATAATTACATATTTAGTAGCAGGAATTATTATACTAATAGTAGGAGTATATGCTGCCAGAAACATTATAGTAAAAAATATTTTAGAAAAGAAACTTACAGAAATAAATAAAGGCAAGGTGGATATAGGAAAAGTTGAATTTTCTCCTTTTAAAAAGAGAATAGTAGTAAGAGATATAGAAGCAACAAGTCAGAGAAACAGTATGAAAAACTTCATAACAGTAAAGGAGTTCAATGCAGACTATGATGTATATATTTCAGATAAAAAAGTATTAATAAGTGAAGCTCACATAATAAATGTGGATTTTTTTACAGATAGAAAGACAGATGGAAACATAGGAATGAAAGAAAAAACTACATTAGATGCATCACAGGTACTCGTTCCAGATGACGAAGAAAAAAATAAAGAAGTACTGGTAACAGAAATAGAGAATTCTTATTTAAATAGCATGAAGTTAAATGATTTAAATCTTGAAAATATTCTTAAAAGTGAGTATGAAAAAAATAATAAACTTTTAGAAGAGAAGAGAAACTATTGGGAAACAAGAATAAAAGAAATTGAAAAAGGCAGTGAATTTAAAAGTATAAGAGAAAACTTGAAAAAAGTAACAACTTTGAAAAATCCATTGGATATTTTTAAAATGGATCGGGAAGTAAAGAATATAATAGAATCTGCAAAGATATTAAATGAACAATTAAAAGATGAAAAAGAACAGATAAGATTAGATTTAGAAGATATGAAAAACTCTCCTGAACTAAAATTTTCTGTTGAAAAAAGTGTAGAATCTTTTGTACAAAATGGAGAAATAGCAATAAAGGATTTAGATTCTCTTGTAAATATATATCTTAATGAAGTTTATGAAAAGAAAATATATGAAATAGTAGTAAAATACAGAGAAGTTTTAAAAGAGATTGAACTTAGAAAAAATGAAGATTTGCAGCAAAAAGATAAATGGGAAGTATATGTTGAAAAGATTGATCTTACATCTGAATTATATGGATTTTCTTTAAATGGAGAATTAAATAATATTTCAAGCAGACTTTCAAAAAATGAAGATAACGTAACTTTCTTTTTAAATGGAGAGAAAAAAGACAGTCATGGAAAAATAGATGGATACTTTAATGTCAATACTCTGGAAGGATATATAAATATAGATATTTCAAAAGTTGATCTTGAAGAATTGAAAGAATTTAATGAATATATACTTGGTGGATCAGCAGGGCTTTCACAGAAAACTGTTCTTTCAAGAAATGATATAGTCATAAAGGGAAATCTTAATATACATAATATGAACCTTAATGCACAAAAAATAACAGATTCTTTAAATATAAAAATACCATTGTTAAAAGATATGATAATCCCTCTTCTTTGCGATGTGAAAAATGGTGATATCAGCTATAATTATAATTCAAATACAAGAAGAGTCACTGTAAAGAGTAATCTTTCTGAAAAAATATTGCAGGTATTAAATGATAAAGATGGATATTGGAAAAAGAAAATAATTCAAGATATGAAGCAAAATAGTGAAAAAGAAATTGCAAAATATGAAGAACTTTTAAAAGCAAAAGAAGAAGAAATAAGAAAAAAATCTGAAGATGGATTGGAAATTCAAATAAATGAGCTTAGTAAAATTGAGGAACAGATAAATTTTTTAAAGTCGAAAAATAAAAAAGATATATTGAATGAATTGTTTAAAAGGTTTTAAGAAATAAAATTGTTGACTGAATTATAAAAACTTGATATAATTAATTGTCGTGAAAATTGTCTGAGGAATCTCATGGCGTAATATTATCGAACCGTGTCAGGTCTGGAAGGAAGCAGCACTAAGGTATTTATTACGGGTATGAGTTAAAACTTCTTTCAGTTTTTACGACACTTAAAAAAGCTTACATAGGAAGAAGCAGAGCTTCTTCCTTTTTTTATAAACTGTTCAAATGATAAGTATAAATAAAAAATATTGAATATTATAGAGGAGTGATGACTTCTAATTGATAAGAGCAGGTGTTTTATGGTATAATTAACTTTTAGAAGGAGTGGAGAAAATAGATGAGCATATTGGAAAAATTGAATGACAGACAGAGGAAAGCTGCTGAAAAAATAGAAGGAGCACTGCTTATACTTGCAGGGGCAGGTTCTGGAAAAACAAGGACAATCACTTACAGAATAGCACATATGATTCAGGAATTAGGAATATCTCCATACAAAATATTAGCTGTGACATTTACAAATAAAGCAGCTAAAGAGATGAAGGAAAGAGTTGAAGATCTTGTAGGAGAAGATGGAAGAAGAACGATGGTTTCTACTTTTCACTCGTTTGGAGTAAGACTTTTAAGAACATATGGAGATAGACTTGGTTATGGAGCCAACTTTACCATTTATGATGCTGATGACCAGAAGAGAGTGGTAAAAGGTATTATGAAAGAGCTTGTAGTAAAAGATAAAAATCTTACTGAAGGAATGGTAGTATCTCTTATTTCAAAACTAAAAGAGGAAGAGATATCTGCTGATGAATATGAAAAATCAGAAAACAAATATAATATGAATGCTGTAGTAGTGGCTGAAATATATAGAAGATATAATATAACTCTTAAAAATAATAATGGAATGGACTTTTCAGATATATTAATTAATACAGCAAAACTTTTGGAGATACCTGATATTTTAAATAAAGTTCAGGATAAATTCAGATATATAATGGTTGATGAATATCAGGATACAAATAATATCCAGTATAAGATAATCAATAAAATAGCAAGCAAATATGGAAATTTATGTGTAGTTGGAGATGAAAATCAGAGTATATACGGTTTTAGAGGAGCTAATATTCAGAATATTCTTGATTTTGAAAAAGATTATCCAAATGCAGAAGTAGTAAAACTTGAAGAAAATTATCGTTCTACTTCAGTAATACTTGATGCTGCTAATGCTGTAATAAGCAATAACTCAAGCGCAAGAGATAAAAAACTTTGGACTAAAAAAACTACTGGTGAGAAAATAACTCTTCTTCAATGCAATGATGGAAGACAGGAAGTAAATACCATAATTGAAGAGATAATTAAAGGAAAAAATCAAGGTAAGAAATATAGAGATTTTACTATTCTTTATAGAATGAATGCTCAATCAAGACTATTTGAAGAAGGTTTTTTGAGGTTTAATATTCCATATAAAATATTTGGTGGAATGCAGTTCTATCAAAGAGCAGAGATTAAGGATATAGTTGCTTATCTTGCTGTTATTAATAATACTAAAGATAGTCTTAATTTGAGCAGAATACTTAATGTACCTAAGAGAAAAATAGGAGATAAAAGTTTAGAAAAGATAAATGAATTTGCTTCTGTAAATGGACTTACTCTTTTTGAAGCATTAGGAAGAGCTAAAGAAATAGATACTCTTACTGCTAATATGAAATTGGTTTTAGAAGAATTTTATAAAATGATGACAGAACTTATTGAAATAAGTGAATCTGAACCTGTTTCAGAACTTTTCGACAAAGTGATAAAAAGTATAAAGTATTTTGACTATCTGGAAGCAAATTATGAAGATAGTGAAAATAGGATAAATAATATAGAAGAGTTGAGAAACTCTATTACAGAAATGGAAAAAATAATAGAAACTCTAACTTTAAGAGAGTATTTAGAAAATATATCATTAGTCAGTGCTACAGATAATCTTGAAGAGGAAAAAGATTATGTAAAACTTATGACTATTCATAATTCAAAAGGACTTGAATTTCCAACAGTATTTCTAGTGGGAACTGAAGATGAGGTATTTCCTGGGAAAAAAGCAGATTTTGAGCCAAGAGAACTTGAAGAGGAAAGAAGATTATGCTATGTAGCAATAACAAGAGCAGAAGATAAATTGTATATTTCTTATGCAGCAAGCAGGTTTATGTATGGAGAGGAAAGTTTCAGAACAAAATCAAGATTCATAGATGAACTTCCTGAAAATCTTCTTGAAAGCAATATAGAATCTCAATTTAAGCGTGAAGCAATAAATCCCGTAAAAACTCCAGTTAAACATCAATTCAAAAAAATGATAACTATAGAAGATTTGAATAAAACATATAAAGAGTATCCTTATTCTATTGGAGAAAAAGTAATGCATAAAAAATTTGGTTTAGGGGTAGTAAGAGGAGTATCGGATAAAAAAGTAGAAATAGATTTCGTAGATGGAAAAAGAGAAATTGCAATGGCAGTTGCAGATAAGTTTTTAACAAAAAACTAGATAAGGAGGGAAGATGAAAAGGAAAACACTGGCATCAGAAATTGTTTATTCTGGTATTGGGCTTCATAAGGGAGAAAATATTGATATGAAACTTATTCCTGGAAGTGATGGAATAATTTTCAGAAGAGTAGACTTTGAAAAAGGAAAAAATGAAATAAAATTAGATATAGAAAATACTTTTGATCTAACACGAGGAACTAATTTAAAAAATGAATTTGGAGCTAAAGTACATACAATAGAACATTTTTTATCAGCACTATATGCAGCTGAGATAACAGACTTGATAATAGAACTTGATGGAAACGAACTTCCTATTTGTGATGGGAGTGCATGTAATTTTATAGAGCTTTTTGAGGCTGCTGGAATAAAAGAATTAGATAAAGAAGTAGAGCCTATAGTTATAAGTAAACCAGTATATCTTACAGTAAATGATAAAAGTATAGTTGCTTTGCCATATGATGGTTATAAAATAACATATGCTATCAGGTTTGAACACAGCTTTTTAAAATCACAGCTGGCAGAATTTGAAATAAATCTTGAAAATTATAAAAAAGAGATAGCTTCAGCTAGAACTTTTGGTTTCGATTATGAAATAGAGTATCTTAAGAAAAATAACCTTGCTCTAGGAGGGACTTTAGAGAATGCTATTGTAATAGAAAAAGATGGTGTAATGAATCCAGAAGGACTTAGATATGAAGATGAGTTTGTAAGACATAAAATGCTTGATATTATAGGAGATTTGAAAATCCTGAACAGACCTATTAAAGGTCATATAATAGCAGTCAAAGCAGGACATGCTTTAGATATAGAATTTGCAAAATTACTAAAAAATTTATAAATTTACTTAAATCTTAGGAGGAAAAAAATATGTTAGATACTTTAGAAATTATGAAGAGAATTCCACACAGATACCCATTCTTACTTGTTGATAGAATTATTGAGGTGAATAAAGAAGAGCAGAAAATAAAAGGATTGAAAAATGTAACTATCAATGAAGAGTTTTTTAATGGGCATTTTCCAGGACACCCAATTATGCCAGGAGTACTAATAGTAGAGGGAATGGCACAATGTTTAGGTGTACTTGTAATGGATGGTGTAGAAGGAAAAGTTCCATATTTCGTAGGTGTTGAGAGTGCTAAATTTAAAAGTCCAATAAAACCTGGGGATCAAATTATTTATGAAGTGGAAGTAGAAAAGATAAAAAGAAACTTTGTAAAAGCTCATGGAGTAGCAAAAGTAGATGGAGTTTTAGCATGCGAAGCTACATTTACATTCTGTATAACAGACAAATAAGATTAGGGGGTATTCATTTTGGTAGATATTCATAGCACTGCTATAATTGAAGAGGGAGCAATTATAGAAGATGGAGTAAAAATAGGACCTTACTGTGTAATAGGAAAAGATGTAAAAATAGGAAAAAATACAGTTATACAATCTCATGTAGTTGTAGAAGGAATTACAGAAATAGGGGAAGAAAATACTATTTACTCATTTGTTTCTATTGGAAAAGCTTCTCAAGATTTAAAATATAAAAATGAACCCACAAAAACTATTATAGGAAATAAAAACTCAATAAGAGAGTTTGTTACTATTCATAGAGGAACAGATGACAGATGGGAAACAAGGATAGGAAATGGGAATCTTCTCATGGCTTATGTCCATGTTGCTCATGATGTCATCATAGGAGATGGATGTATACTCGCAAATAATGTCACTTTAGCAGGGCATGTAGTAGTTGACAGTTTTGCAATAATAGGAGGTCTTACTCCAATTCATCAATTCTGCAGAATAGGATCTTATTCTATGATAGGAGGGGCAAGTGCTGTAAATCAGGATATTTGTCCTTTCGTACTTGCTGAAGGGAATAAAGCTGAAGTAAGAGGATTAAACAGTATCGGACTCAGAAGAAGAGGTTTTTCTGATGAAACATTGTCAAATCTAAAGAAAGCTTATAGAATTATATTTAGAAATGGTCTTCCTTTGAAAGAAGCTGTAAAACAAGTAGAGGAAGAATATGGTGAAGATGATAATATAAAATACTTGCTGGAATTTATAAATAGCAGTAATAGGGGGATAACTAGATAATGAATAAATTAGGAATAATAGTTGGTAATGGAAAGCTGCCCCTTTATTTCCTACAGGAAGCTGAAAAGCAGAAAATCAATGTTTTTCCCATAGGTCTTTTTGAAACTATTGAACCTGAAATCAAAAGTTACAGCAACTTTAAAGCTTTTAATATAGGTGAAGTAGGAGCTATAGTAAAACATTTTCTCTTAAATGATGTAAGAGAGATTATTATGCTTGGTAAAGTTGAAAAAGAAATTATTTTTAAAGAAATGAAATTAGACAAATATGGAGAGGAGCTTCTTAAAAGATTACCAGACAAAAAAGATGAAACTCTCCTTTTTGCAATTATTGCATTTTTTAGGTTAAATGGAATAAAAGTTCTTCCACAGAACTATCTTTTGAAAAATTTTATGTTTCAAGAGAAATGTTACACAGGGATAAAGCCTTCTGAAGAAGATATGAAAACCATAAAAATTGGAATGGAGGCAGCTAAGGCCTTAAGTGAAGTAGATGCTGGACAGACTGTTGTATGTAAAGACTCTTCTGTTATAGCTCTAGAAGGAATAGAAGGAACAGATAAAACTATAAAGAGAGCTGGGGAATTAGCTGGGACAGGGACAATAATTGTAAAGATGTCAAGACCACAGCAAGATATGAGAGTAGATATACCAGCTGTTGGAATAGAAACTATAAAAAGAGCAGTAGAAATAGGAGCAAAGGGAATTGTTGGAGAAGCAGGTAAAATGCTTTTTCTCAACAGAGATGAAGCTGTAGAATTTGCTGAGGAGCACTCTCTTTTTATCATTGGAATAAAAGCTTAAAAGGAGATTTTTATGAAATTTTTTGTATCTACAGGAGAAGTTTCAGGAGATTTACATCTTTCATATTTAGTAAAAGCCATGCTTGAACAGGATAAAAATCTGAAGTTTTATGGAGTAGCAGGAAATTACAGCAGAGCTCAAGGAGTAGAAGTAATACAGGACATAGAAGAGCTGGCTGTAATGGGATTTACTGAAGTACTTAAGAAGTATCGTTTCTTAAAAAAGAAAGCAAATGAATATATTGATTTTATAAAGAAAGAAAAAATAGATAAAGTAATTCTTGTAGATTATGGAGGATTTAATCTTAAGTTTTTAGAACTTTTAAAAAAAGAAATACCAGAAGTTGAAGTTTATTATTATATACCACCAAAGCTTTGGATATGGGGGGAAAAAAGAATAACTAAACTGGTAAAGGCTGATCACATAATGGTTATTTTTCCATGGGAAGTAGATTTTTATAAAAAACATGGAGTAAATGCTGTATACTTTGGAAATCCATTTGTGGATAAATACTCATTGATTGAGAGAACTGGAAATAATATACTTCTTCTTCCAGGAAGCAGAAAACAGGAGATAAAAACACTTATTCCTGTGATGCTGAAAGTGGTAGAAAAGAAAAAAAATGAAACATTTCTTTTAAAGCTTTCTAGTACTGAGCATCTAAAATGGATAGATGAGGATTTAAATAAATATAAAAATTTAAAAATAGTATCAGATAAAAGTCTGGCTGAATGTGTAAAAGAATCAAAGACAGCTGTTGCAGCTTCTGGAACAGTGACACTGGAACTTGCTTTGATGGGTATTCCTGTTATTGTTGTTTATAAGACAAGTTTTATAAATGCTTTTATAGCAAGGTATATTTTGAAAGTAGGTTTTGTTTCTCTACCTAATCTAACTTTAAACAGAGAAGTATATCCAGAATTATTGCAGGAAAAATGCAATCCAGAAGAAATAGAGAAATACCTTGATTACTTTGAAAATTCCAAGGAGAAAATAGCTGAAGACATAGCTGAAGTAAGGAAAAAACTATCAGGGAAGAATGTTGTAAAGAGCTATGGAAATTTTCTGATTAAAGGAGAACAATGATAGGAAAGTTAAATATATTTAAAAATAAATCTTTAAATACATTTTTAAGATATAGTTTAAAATATAAGTGGGTAATGACTGCAGTAGTATTTACATCAGCTGTAAGTTCAGCAATGGGAGCAGTTCCAGCATGGTTGAGTAAATACCTTATAGATGATGTACTGGTAAATAAGAATGCAAAAATGATGGCTCTTGTAATAGGGGGAATATTTGTTTCTACTATATTGAAAGTAGTAACTGGCTATTTTTCTTCTATTTCATCTAATTATGTGACTGAAACTATAAAAAGAGATATAAAAATAGATGTATATTCACATCTTCAAAAACTTCCAATGTCATATTTCAAAAGAAATAAACTTGGAGATGTAATGGCAAGACTTTCTGGAGATTCTGCCACTTTAGGAAGAATAGGTTTTATAATATTTGATATGTTTAAAGAATTTCTTACAGTAGTGGCTCTTACTTTCAGAATGTTTCAGGTTGACTATATTCTGGCACTTGTAGCTCTGATAGTAATGCCTCTTATTATAAGCACAGTAAAAAAATATACTAAGAAGATAAGAAAATCTGGTAGAATCAGACAGGATACTTCTGGAGCAGTTACAGCATTTATTCAAGAAACTCTTTCTGGAATCTTTGTAATAAAAGCTTTTAATAATAGTGATGAGATGATTGAAAAATATAAAGTCATAAGTAAAGACGAATTTGAAAAATCATACAAGAGCACAAAAATAAAAGCAAAAGTATCTCCTATCAATGAAGTAATAACAACTATAATGGTTCTTTTGGTAGCTTCATATGGAGGATATCAGATAATCGTCTTGAAAAGTATGACAGCAGGGGATCTTATTTCCTTTGTTACTGCTTTAGGACTTATGAGCCAGCCATTAAAAAGGCTTATAAGTAAAAATAATGATCTTCAGGAAGCTCTGCCATCAGCAGACAGAGTAATAGAAATATTAGATGTTCCTTTGGAGCAGGACTATTTTGGTGAGGAAAAAGAGCTTAAATCAGAAATAAAAGATATTAAATTTGAAAATTTATCATTTCATTATGATGATTCTCCAGAATTAATATTAAAAAATATAAATCTCAATGTAAAAGCAGGAGAAGTTATAGCACTTGTAGGAAAAAGTGGAAGTGGAAAAACTACTCTTGTAAATCTTATACCTAGATTTTATGAAGTTACTGAGGGAGCTATAAAAGTAAATGGTATTGATATAAAGAATATTTCCCTGAAAAAATATAGAGATTATATAGGAATAGTTCCTCAGGAAAGTTTTCTTTTCAGTGGTTCAATTTCAGAAAATATAGCTTTTGGAAAAAATGGAGTAACAGAAGATGAGATAATAAATGCAGCTAAGATGGCTAATGCATATGACTTTATTATGGAACTTCCAAATAAATTTGAAACAGAAGTGGGAGAAAGAGGAGTGCTTCTTTCTGGAGGGCAAAAGCAGAGAATAGCTATTGCCAGAGCTCTTATACAAAATCCAGAGATAATGATTTTAGATGAGGCTACATCTGCTTTGGACACTGAATCGGAAAGATTAGTGCAAGACGCTTTAGATAAATTGATGGTCAATAGAACAACTTTTGTAATAGCTCATAGATTATCAACTATAATCAATGCAGACAAAATAGTTGTAATGGAAAATGGAGAAATAAAAGAGATAGGAACTCATCAGGAATTGTTGGAGTTCAAAGGGCTGTATAAACATTTCTATGAAATACAATTTGGAAAGAAAGAAAAGGTAAAAGAGGAAGTATTGGCATAAAATAAATTGATGAATCAAGAGGAGAAATGTAATAATGGAAGTCAAAGAAATGATAATAGAGGAAGATTTAAGAACTTTAAAATTAAGAGAAGATGGAAGAAAAGTAGATAGTCTTAGAGAAATAAAAATAACAAAAGATTTTAACCTTTATGCAGAGGGGTCAGTATTGATAGAATTTGGAAATACAAAAGTAATATGTACAGCTTCTGTAAGTGATAAAGTACCACCTTTTATGAGAGGACAAGGAAAAGGGTGGCTTACAGCTGAGTATTCTATGATACCTAGAGCTACTGGAGAGAGAAACCAAAGAGAATCAGCTAAAGGAAAACTTTCTGGAAGAACTATGGAAATACAAAGACTTATAGGAAGAGCTTTAAGAACAGCTGTAGATTTGGATAAGCTGGGAGAGAGAACTATAACTATTGACTGTGATGTTATTCAGGCTGATGGAGGAACTAGAACTACTTCTATATCAGGAGGATTTATTGCACTTGCTTTAGCTGTAAAAAAACTTATGAAAGATAGAGTTTTATCTGTGAATCCAATAGTTTCTAATGTGGCTGCTATCAGTGTCGGTATTGTAAGAGGAACTCCAATGCTTGATTTAATGTATACTGAAGATTCAGCAGCAGAAGTTGATATGAATGTAGTAATGAATGGCAAAGGAGAATTTGTAGAGGTGCAGGGAACAGGAGAAGAGGCAACTTATACAAGAAAAGAACTTAATGAACTTATAGATTTGGCAGAAGTTGGAATAAAAGAAATAATCAGACTTCAAAATGAAATAATAGGAGAATAAATATTATGAAAATATTTCTAGCAACAGGAAATAAACATAAAATAGAAGAGATAACAGCTATCTTTAAAAATGTAAAAAATATAGAGATACTTTCTATTAAAGATGGGATAGACATACCAGAAGTAGTAGAAGATGGAGATACTTTTGAAGCAAATTCTGCTAAAAAGGCATTGGAAATAGCAAAATATACTGGAATGATAACAATAGCTGATGATTCAGGATTGTGTGTAGATGCTCTGAATGGAGCACCGGGAGTATATTCAGCCAGATATTCTGGAGAAAATGCAACAGATGATTCTAATAATAAAAAGTTGATTAGAGAATTACAGGGGAAAGAAAATAGAAAGGCTCACTTTGTAAGTGTAATAACTTTAGGAAAACCAGATGGAAGAAGTTATTCTTTCAGAGGAGAGGTATCAGGAGAAATAATAGATGAACCAAGAGGAGATAAAGGATTTGGATATGATCCTCATTTCTTTGTAGCTGAATATAGAAAGACGCTTGCAGAGATGCCAGATATAAAAAATATAATAAGTCACAGAGCTAATGCTTTGAAAAAGCTTGAAGCTGAATTGGAAAACATATTAAAAGATTAAGAAAATAAAATATAGAATATAAAAAAGACTGATTAAAAAGAAGATTGATTTTAAGAAATAAAAATTCTAAAATTTAAGATTCTTTATAAATCAGTCTTTACTTTCTAATGTTTTTATAAATAATCAAGCATAGTATTTAAAGATTTCAGAAAATAAAATATCATAATTTTTAAATAATAATTGAAGTTTTTTCTTTGATAACTTTGTGATATAATAAGTTTAGTGTAAAAATATAAAAACAAGAAAGCTAAAAGGAGAGATAATGAACAGAGGGCTTACTCCCAAGAGGATAGTAGAAGAACTTAATAAATATATAATATCACAAGATGAAGCTAAGAAGAATGTTGCTATTTCTTTAAGAAACAGAGATAGAAGAAAAAGTATAGAAGATGAGGAATTAAGAAAGGAAATTACTCCTAAAAATATAATTCTTATGGGACCAACTGGAGTGGGGAAAACTGAAATAGCAAGAAGAATAGCTAAAATAGCTGATGCACCATTTTTAAAGGTAGAAGCTACTAAATATACTGAAGTAGGATATGTTGGAAAAGATGTAGAAAGCATAATAAAAGATTTGACTTCTCTTACTTACAGAAAAATGAAGGAACAAAAATTTAATGAGTTAAGAGAAGAGGCTTATGAAACTGCATTAGAAAAAGCAGCAAAACTTGTAAAACCATATGATTCTCTTAATGATGAAGAGAAAGCTCAAATTATGCAGGATATTGATGAAGGAAAATATGATGACACAGAAGTTGAAATAGAAAAAACTAGAAAAGACTTAGATCTTCCAATAATTGAGGTTGTATCTGGAAATGATGATACTTCTGGTATTGGAAGTATACTGGATCAAGTAATGGCAGGAGTATCTGGAAAAAGTAAGAAAATGATAACTACTGTGAAAAATGCTATTGGAATAATGATAGATGAAGAGGTAGAGAAGAAGCTTGACTTAGATTCTTTAAATGAAGAAGTTATAGAAAATGTAGAAAATAATGGGATTATTTTTATTGATGAAATAGATAAAATAGCTGAAAGAGATGGAGTAGGAAAAGGGGAAGTATCAAGACAGGGAGTACAGAGAGATATTCTTCCAATAGTAGAAGGAAGCACAGTTATGACAAAATTCGGACCTGTAAAGACAGATCATATTCTTTTTATTGCAGCTGGAGCATTTACACAAAGTTCTCCATCAGATTTAATGCCTGAATTACAGGGTAGATTTCCAATAAGAGTAAAATTAAAAAATTTAGAGAGAGAGGATTTTGTAAAAATACTGACAGATGTAGAGTATAATCTTCTTGATCAATATACAGCAATGCTGGCAACTGATAATGTAGAGCTTTCTTTTACAAAAGGGGCTATAGAAAAAATAGCAGATATAACAGCTGTAATGAATGAAAAAGTAGAAAATATAGGAGCAAGAAGACTTTCGGCAGTAGTAGAAGAACTCTTGAGAGAAGTAATGTATGAAGCTCCATATGAGAAAAAGAAAAAAGTCAGCATAGATGCAAATTTTGTTAAAAAAATATTTAAAAAAGAAAATGAAGAAGAAAATTTAGATAAATATATTCTTTAAAAGAAAGAAAAAATTAAGCTAATGTATTCTTAAAATAAAAAAGAGGATAATTAAAAGAGAAACATAAATTTTAGATATTAGAGAAAGATAATTATAAGT
>ERZ860059.125-NODE-125-length-59362-cov-4.005480_pt1 | contig 59362 bp, 53 predicted proteins | sample MGYA00510113_ERZ860059 | MGnify/ENA primary metagenome ERZ860059 (study PRJEB30046, sample SAMN00715190) | human gut metagenome | study: EMG produced TPA metagenomics assembly of the A metagenome-wide association study of gut microbiota in type 2...
CCAAGAAAAAAATTAACAAACGAAGAATAAAAAGCAACAAAAAAGAGAGCAGTTCCAACATGAACAGCTCTCTTTTTTATCTATATATAAAACATCTTGGGGAAAGATTTATTTATGTTTAAAATATACCATTGTTTTATGGCAATTCTGTTACAGATAAAAGAAATAATAATATTTATAAAGCATACTTCTTTATAGCTTTTATTACTCCATTATCATTATTACTTTCAGCTGTGAAATTGCTATGATTTTTTAAAAGAGGGTGTGCATTTTCCATAGCAAAACTGTATTTTCCTGTAGACATCATTTCAAGATCATTTAAGTAATCTCCGAATACCATTGTTTCATCATATGATATACCAAGTTTTTTTTGAATCATTTCAACAGCTTTTCCTTTATTGGCATCAGACATCATTATATCAAGCCATATTTTGCCTGAAATAACTACTTTATATTTATCTTCAAATTTTTTAAAATGTGTATAGCTATTTTTTTCAGAACCTATGAAATCACATATAGCTAGTTTTAAAATATCATCTTTTACTTTAGTAAGGTCATCAACTATTTCTAATTCAGTGTAATATTTTTTAAACTCTTCCATAAATTTTTCATTACAAGGTTCTATATATGCAGATTTTTTTCCACAAAGTACTACATGAGCTTCTTCTATCTCTCTGGAAACTTCAATAAGTTTTATTGCTTCTTCTTTTGGGATTGTATTAATGTATAATTCTTTATTTTTATACATAACATAAGTTCCATTTTCGGCTATAAAAAGCATATCATCTTTAATTGGAGAAAATCTGTGAAGAAGATTATAGTATTGTCTTCCACTTGCTGCAGCAAAGATAATACCTTTTTCATTAAGCTTTTTTTCAAGTTCCCAGAATTCTTCATCTATGTGATTGTTATCATCAAGTAAAGTTCCGTCCATATCTGTAATAATCAGTTTTATCATCTGTTTCTACCTTTCCATGCAATTTTTCTTTATTTTATCACATTAAAGAAAAAAGTTGGAAAAATTTTGATATATGGAGAAAATTTAATTTTTTTTGAATGTTTTGAGAACTAAAGGTTTATATTTTGAGTAGAATGTATATAGAGAATAGTTAAGCTCTAATATTCTCATATTTATGCATATATTTTTTAATAAAATAAATAGATGAAATAAGAGTAACTAATTCAGCAGCAGGAACAGACCACCATATGCCTACAGTACCAAATAATCTAGGAAGAACTATAAGGAATATTCCTATAAGAATAACACCTCTTAAGATAGTTATTGTAGTAGATATTTTAACTTTTTTTACAGCTGTAAAGTAACCAGCTGTAACTATGTTTAGTCCATTGATTATATAAGCAAAACTATAAACAGCAAGAGCATATTTTGTCATTTTAAATGTTTCTATATCATTCAGGAAAGTTGATATTATTTTTTCAGAGAAAATATTTATACTTCCATAAAAAACTATTCCTGTGGTTATTATCATCAATAGACTTATTTTTAAAGTTTTTATTACATTTGTATATTTTTTTGCTCCTAGATTAAAACTGACAATAGGTTGTATTCCTTGACTAAATCCTATCATAGTCATAACTACAAAAGAGGAAATGTAACCAATTATACCAAAAGCAGATACTCCTTTTTCTCCTAGCTCCTTTATTAAAACAATATTGAAAATAAATATAGCAATACCAGTAGAAACTTCTGCTAAAAATTCAGCAAAGCCTATTTTAGAAATTTTTAATAAGTCTTTAAAGGAATATTTTAATTTTATAAATTTTATTTTTTTAGTTTTGAATAATATATAAAAAAGAAGCATAGAAGTAGATGTAAGCTGTGACATTCCTGTAGCAAAAGCAGCTCCTTTTATTCCGTAAGGGTATACTGCAACAAAAAGATAGTCTAAAAATATATTTACAATACCTCCAGTCATGACACAAATAGCTGGATAAACAGGATTACCATCGACTTTTATATATATTTCAAGAGCATAACCTACCATATAACAAGTACAGAATAAAATAACAACACTCATATAATCTTTTACATATGGAAATAATACTCCACTGCCACCTAAAAAATGAATAATAGGTTCTATAAATATTGTTATAAGGACAGAAAGAATTATTCCAAAAGTAGCTAAAGATAAAGTTGCTGTAGTAAATATTTTATTCCCAGCTGTTCAGTCACCTTCGCCAAAATGTATAGCTATCATTGTTGAACTTCCAACAGCTATCATTATTCCAACAGCAAATGTGAAATTGATAAGAGGCATAGTAATATTTACTCCTGCAAGACCTAAAGGCCCAACATATTTTCCAATGAATATACCATCTACCATAGTATAAATAGTGAACATCCACATAGAGATTACAGAAGGTATACTATACCTCAGTATGGTCCTTATTAATGAATTTTTTTCTTTCATATAAATCACTCCTTTTAGTATTTAATTATATTTTAAACCTTAGAACCATTCCAAGGTCAAGGAAAATGTGTTATAATTAAAAAAATCTAATTTACAGAGTTTATCGAGGAGATATTATGAAAAAATTATATAAAATTGGTGAGATAAGTAAACTTTATAATATAAGCAGTGATATATTAAGGCATTATGAAAAAATAGGATTGATTATTCCTGATGTGAGAGATGAAAATGGATACAGATATTATTCTCAAAAACAAATATGGAAATTAAATAATATAAGAAATTTGAGAAATTTAGGAGTTGGATTAAAAGAAATAACAGAATTTATGGAAGACAGAAGTTTAATAAAAACAAAGGAAGTAATAGATTTTCAACTGATAAAAATAGAAGAAAAATTGAAAAAATTATCTGAATTAAAAAAAGAACTTAAGGACAAGAAAAAAAATATAGAGTATTTTGAAAAATTTGAGGAATATGAAAAACCTGTATTAAAGGAGATAGATAAAAGATATATTTTATATAAGAAAGGAAATTTTCATGAAGAATGGGAAATTGACTTTGAACTTAAAAAATTAAAAAAGAAACTTCCAGATGATAATGACTTTATTTTTACTGAAAGTGAAGTTGGAACTACTATTCTTAAAGAAAACTGGGAAAATAATAAATATCTTGATTATAGTAGTACATTTGTAATAACTACTGATAAAGCAGAAAATACAATAGAAAAAGGGCTGTATTTAACTTTTGTATTTAAAGGAAGCTATGAAAAAGTGAGAGAACACTATACTTTTTTAAAGGAATATATAAAAACAAATAACCTTACTGTAGTGGGAGATATAATTGAAATATATCATATAGAGATACATATTACAGATAATGTAAATGAATATGTTACTGAAATTCAGATACCTGTAAAAAAATAGTATTATTCTTTTGAAAATAATAAAAAATAAGCTATAATTGTAGTAAGGAAAAAGGGGTTATATTATTATTTATGGAGGATGATGCAGATGTGCTTAGAAGAAAATACTAGAATACTTATGGCTGATGGATCACAAAAACCTGTTAGGGAGATAAGAATAGGGGATATGGTAATGTGTGATTTAGGAGAACCTAAAATAGTAAGAAATGTATGGCAGGGAAGAGAAGAACACATGATGTGTATAGAATTAAAAAATGGCTCAAAAATTATACTTACAGATAATCACCCCATAAAAACTGCAACAGGAATAAAAAGAGCAAATGAAATAAATGAAGATGATGAGATATCAATAGTTTATGGAGATAAATCTAAAATTGCTTCAATAAGCTGCATTGAATATAATGACAGGGCATTTAATTTAGATATTTCTGGAAACTTTATGATAGCAGAGGGTATAGCTGTTGGAGATTTTGAAGTACAAAATAGAAGATAAATAAAATAAAAAAGAGAATGGCTAAAAATTTTAAATAAGTTTTAGATTCATTCTCTTTTTTATTTATATAATTATTTTAATTTTTCAACCCAAGCAGCTATTCTTTCATCAGTAAGATTACTTTGGTTATTTTCATCAATAACAAGCCCTAAAAATTCACCATCATCTGCACCTTTTGAATCTGAGAATGAGTAACCATCAGTAGAAGTTTTTCCCACAAGAGTGATTCCTTTTCCTTTTATTTCATCATAGATTATTCCTATTCCATCAACAAAAGTATCTCCAAATCCTTCTTGATCTCCTACACCTATCAAGGCTATTTTTTTTCCAGCAAGATTCATTGTTTTTAATTTATCTAGAGGATCAATCCAGTCATCTTGAAGATCTCCCATACCCCATGTAGATGTAGCCAGAATAGCTAAATCATAATCTTTTATTTTATCAATATCAGATGCTGGCATAACATCTGCATTTAATAGTTTTCCTACTCTTTCAGAAATATCTTGAGTAACTCCAGTTGTACTTCCATAAAAAATTCCAGTTTTCATAATTATAACTCTCCTTTTTTCATTTTATTTTTTCTGCTAATAGAATTATAAAACATTTTATTTTGAAAATCAAGATATTTTTAAATAAAATAATTTTAAAAATAAAATAATTGCAGAGTGAATTAATAATTATTCAAAAAAATCTTGAAAAAACAATTATTTTTGTAACTCATGATATTTAGGAAATTATAAAAATAACTCATAAAATATGTAATGAACTGTAGAAATTTTGAAAAGTTTCTAGAAATATATAGGGGGAAAGGTCTTAAAATTTAGAATACTTTTTAATAAAAAATGCTATAATGGAAAAGAAAATAAGGCTTATAAGGGTTGGTGGAAGATGAAAATAATAGAAACAGTAAAGAAAAATCATGTATCTGAGATAATATTGATAATATTTTTTCTTTTTTTATCATTTATATGTTTAAATTTTATGGGAGATATACCTATAAAAGAAAAATTTACAGATTATTCAAGAATATCAGATTTGATTCAGCTTTTGAAAGTGGAAGTAGTTACTGAAAATGTAAATATGTCCCTTATCTATGCTTATAAGAGATATATAATACTATTTTTAGGTAGTGGATATTTAACATATCTGATACTTCTTACTATACTTTTTCATAAAACTTGTAAAGAGAGTATATTATATATTGGTTCTCTTTATTTTTCTTTTGCAATAGGAACAGAGATTTTAAGCTATGTACTTCCTTTTGATAATTGTAAAGTATTTCTTACTATTTTAAGTTGGATATTTGTATTTTGTGGATATGTAAGATTTATAAAATATTTTTGGGAATTACTTTTTAATAAACAGTCAAAAATAATAGATATAATAAATCTTATTCTGATAGTTGTGACAGTTTTTCCCCTTTCACTTGCTATTAAAGAGTTTCATACTATATACTTTACAGAAGATTTCATGAGTCCTACTTTAGGGTTGCAGATATTTTTTGATTATTTTAAAAATGGGTTTATTGTCATAATAATGATATTCAGTTTTATTTCAATTTTTTATAATAAGAATAAAAATAAGAAGAAAGAATCTCTTTATTATTTTATACTTTTTTCGATTCAACTTCTATGTAGTATATATATTTACAATGAGCTTAATTTATATGGAAATTTTGAATTTATGGCTCATTTTATGTTGAATATACTTTTTGTTCATGTACAGCTTGAAGATATTAAACTAACAACAGATAATCAGTTTTTTAGAACTATAAATTTTAATGTAACAAGGATATTAATAACCTTTATAACTATAAGTTATTTTATAAAGAAAAATATACTTACTGGATATGTTACTGGAATGCTTGCAATAATCATATCTGTAGAAATTATTTCTTTTGTTTTTTTATTTTTTTCAGAACAGGAAGAGGTAAATTTTGATAATTTTTTAAATAAATTAAAAGGGATTGAATCTTTAAATGAATTTTATATTTTTCTTGAAGATGGATATATAAAAATGTTCAGACTAATAGAGTTTAAAATGACAGTATTTGATCTTGATTTTGATTCCAGCAAATATGAAGATGAACCATTGATAACTTTTTCTCCAATTTTTGAAGGGAAAAAATATGATATAAGAATAAAAATACAAAATAGAAATAAACTTTTAGGTTTTATTTATATAAAAGATCCACGTATGTTGTTATATAGAAGAAAACTTAAAAACTTTAAAAAGCTTACTCTGGAAACAGCTCCTATAATTGAAAATCTTTTGCTTAAGAATCTACAGATACATCATTATAAAAAAATAGAAAAAGAGCTTAATAAAAAAATAGAGATTTTGGAAAAAGATTTATTTTATATAAAAGAGTTAGCTGGTCTTATAGAAAAAGTTGATGACAGGAAAAAAATAGAGATAATAGGAATAATAAGAGAAAAACTTGCTGGAAACAGTGGAGGTGAAAAATAATGAAATTTCTATTTTATGGAGATGATTTGTTTTTTTACCTTTTAAAAGAAACTTTTACTTTTGATATTGAAAGAGTAGAAAATTTTGAGATGTGTTTTATAGAAGAGATTATTCTGATAACTGATAATAATATTTTTAACATTGAGAATATTCATTTTAATAATTTAAAGAAAATGTATATTTATTCAGATAGAGTAGAAACAAAATTTTTGAAGAGATATAGTAACTTTATAAATAAAATATCTTTTCAGGGAAGAGATGAATATATATTTCTTGAGAAATTACTTATAGAAAAACAAGAGAGAGTAAAGTTAGATAAACGAAATAAAGTCATATTATCTGACAGTTTTAAAGATGTAATAATTCCTATGGAAGATATTGAATATTTTTCATATGACAGGAATCAGAAAAAATCTTTTGCTATTGTTGATGGAAATTCTTATTTTTTAAAAAAATCTCTAACAGAAATTGAAAAATTTATGGAGGATTCTGACTTTATAAGAATTGAAAGAGGAATAATTCTCAATATAAAGAAGATAAAGGAAATAGATTATAAAGAAGAATACGTAATGACAAATAGTGGGCAGAAGATATATCTTGGAAGAAGTATACTGAAAAAAATAAGTGAGAATTATTTTGAAAATTTTTATAGATTATAATAAAAAATAAATTTCGGGAAAAAAAATAAAGTTTTCGGGAAATAAATAGTTGTTTTTGTTCTTTTTTGATATTATTGGAGTTGAATTGATATATAATTATTTCAAAGATAAATAAAAGTATCATGGGAGATGGTTATATGTCTATAAAGGAAATGGAATTAGAAACAAAACTAGCTCATGGATGTCATACTCCAGATAGTGAAGCAAGGTCACTTACTTCACCTATATATCAGACAGCAACATATGGAGCTGTTACTCAGGAACATTTTGAGGATCTGTGTTATAACTGGGGACATGTATATGCTAGAGAATCAAACCCTACAACTGATGAACTTGCAAGAACTCTTGCTTTGATAGAAGGATGTGAAACTGGGGTAGTAACTTCTTCTGGAATGGGAGCAGTAACTTCCATGTTTTTCAGTAAGGTAAAAAGTGGAGATCATATAATTTGTGCAAATGGAATGTTTTCTCACACAACACTTTTTGTAAAAGAGTGTCTTATGAATTTTGGAGTGGAAGCAGATTTCGTAGATGCTACAGACTATAGAAATATAGAAAAATGTTTAAAACCAAATACAAAAATAGTGTATATAGAATCACCTTTAAATCCCTCATTAAGATTGGTCGATATAGAAAAAATTGCCAGTTTAAAAGAAAAACAAGATTTTATATTTGTGGTAGACTCTACATTTGCACCAAATCCTATACAATATCCAACAAAATTAGGAGCAGACCTTGTTGTTCATAGTCTTACAAAATTTCTCAATGGTCATGGAGATGCAATAGGAGGTGCAGTTCTTGGAAAAAGAGAACTTATTCATAAGATAAAATGGCCTTCTATGCCTTGTTTTACAGGAGCATGTCTTGCACCAATGACAGCATGGCTTATTCTTAGAGGGATAAGAACACTTGATATGAGAGTAGAAAGACATTGTAAAAATGCTTTAGCAATAGCTGAATTTTTAGAAAGTCATCCTCTTGTTGAAAATGTAAATTATCCAGGATTAAAGTCCAGCCCAGATTATGAATTATGTCAGAAACAGATGAATGGAATGGGTGGAGGAATGCTTTCATTCACTTTGAAAAAGACTGGAACTGATGAAGAAAGAGTTGCTATGACAAAAAAATTTATAAATAAAGTAAAATTAATTACAATAGCTACAAGTCTTGGAGAGGGACATACTCTTATATCTTTATATGATGGTGGACTTGTTAGAATAGCAGTGGGGCTGGAAAAAGATGCTGATCTCATAGCAGATTTGAGAAATGCATTAAATGAAATAAATGAGGGGGAGAGATAATTATGAATGATAGATTGAAAAAATTTATAATAGTATTTATGATAGGATTTGCAACTACAGCTATGTACAGCTTACCTTATATGAAATCAGTGTTTTATGATCCAATGAGAGAAGCTTTAAGTTTAAATCATAAACAATTAGGGAATCTATTAAGTATATATGGAATAGTAGCAACAGTTTCTTACTTCCCAGGTGGGTGGCTTGCAGATAAGTATTCAGCTAAAAAACTTGTTTCTTTTTCACTAGTATCATCAGGAATTTTAGGTATGTGGATGGCAATGGCACCAAGCTATTCTATTCTTTGTATGATTTTCTTTCTTTTTGGAATAACTACCATTCTTACGTATTTTGCTGCTATAATCAAAGTAATCAGAATGCTTGGAGATAGTTCAGAACAAGGAAGATTATTCGGACTTTATGAAGGTTTCGGAGGAGTGGCAGGAACTGTACTTTCATTTGGAGGATTATATTTCTTTTCAAAATTTGAGAATATAGTAGAAGGATTTAAAGCTGCAACTATAATGTATTCAGTTTGTTCAATAGTATGTGGAATAATTCTATTTATAGTGATAAAAGAGAGAGAAGTAGAGAAAAAAGAGCAGGTAAAATTTACAAGTTTAATACAAGCTGTAAAAATGCCAAAGGCATGGCTGATAAGTGCAATTATTTTCTCAGCTTACATGGTATTTTCAAGCCTTACTTATCTTAATCCATATATGACAGAGATATTTAAGATGTCTATGGCATTGGTTTCATTTGTTGCTATATGCAGAACATATGTTATTAAGTTTATAGCTTCTCCACTAGCAGGAGTAATAGCAGATAAAATAGGTTCGTCAACAAAATGTCTTTTTGGAGGATTTATTTTAGTAACAATAACACAAGCAGTATTCCTAATCACACCAGGAAATCCATCATTAGTATATGTAGCTCTTGTAAATATGCTTGTTCTGACAATATTAATGTTTGCTTTTAGAGGTATTTATTTTGCAACAGTAGATGAATCTAATATTCCTATCAATGTAACAGGAATAGTAGTAGGATTTGTGTCTGTTATTGGATTCCTTCCAGATGCTTTCTACTATACATTAGTTGGAAGCTGGTTGGATAAATATGGAAATATGGCTTATAAATATGTTTTTTCACTTTCTTTAGCTTGTAGTATTCTAGGAATAATAGCATCTTATACACTGTTGAGAATAGTGAGTAGAGAAAGAAAAGAAGAAATTATAAATTAACAACATTATTTGTAAAGGAAAAGAAGGAGGTAAATTATGGAGTTTTTAGAGTATATTTTAAAAATACATAGGGAAATCTTCTTCTTTTCCTGTGAACATATATTCTTATCTTTTATGTCCATTATAATGGCAGTAATTATAGGAATACCAACAGGGATAATTATAACTTATTATGGAAAAGCAAGAAAAACAATACTTGGAGGAATAAATATTATACAAGCAGTCCCAAGTATGGCTCTTTTTGGTTTTTTAATTCCAATCATTGGGATAGGAAAACTTCCAGCCATAATAATTGTTGTTCTTTATTCACTTCTTCCAATAGTTAAAAATACATATATAGGTTTAGATGGAATAAATCCTCTCACTATTGAAGCTGCAGAAGGAATAGGAATGACAAAATATCAAATACTGCAGAAAGTTCAACTACCACTGGCTCTTCCAGTGATAATGGGGGGAGTAAGAATAGCTGTGGTAACATCTGTAGGACTTATGACTATTGCTGCTTTTGTAGGAGCAGGGGGATTAGGTTATCTTGTGTTTTCAGGAATAAGGACAATAAACAATTATCAAATATTAGCAGGAGCCATACCAGCATGCATATTGGCTTTATTGATAGATTATCTTACTGGAATTTTAGAAAAAGCTGTTATTCCAACAGGTATACAGCTTAATAAGAAGAGATCTATTTTCAATAATAGAAAAAAGAAAAGAATATTAGCAGCAACAATGCTTGCAGGAATAATTTTCACAGTAATTTTTTGTGGAAGGGTAACTATGTATAAACCTAGAAGTGAAAAAGTTATTGTTATGGGAAGCAAGGAGTTTACAGAGGGAGAAATATTAGCAAATATAATGGCTATAATGATAGAGGAAAAAACAGATATATCTATAGATAGGAGATTTGCTCTTGGAGGAACGCAAGTATGTTTTAATGCTCTAAAGAGCAATGAAATAGATATGTATGTTGATTATACAGGAACAGTATATGGAGATACATTAAAATATCCACCTATTCAAGATATGGAAAAGGTATATGACACAGTGAAAAAAGATATGAAAGAAAAATATAGTATAGATGTTTTACAGCAGCTTGGCTTTAATAATACTTATGCACTGGCTGTAAGGAAGGATACTGCTGAAAAGTATAATCTGAAAACAATAAGTGATTTAGAAAAAATAGCAAAAAATCTTACTCTATCAGCAAGTCTTGAATTTCTTAATCGAGAAGATTGCTATATAGGATTAAGTAAGAAATATAAATTAGATTTTAGAAAAGTAATAGGTATAGATGGAAGTTCTAAATATCTTGCTTTGACAAATAAAGAGAGTGATGTAATAGATGTATATACTACAGATGCTCTTCTTCAAAAACTTGATTTAGTAGTATTGGAAGATGATAGGCATTTCTTTCCACCATACTATGCTGTTCCTCTTGTAAGAGATGAAATAATAGAAAAATATCCAGAAATAGTTCCAATAATAGAGGAATTACAAAATGTATTGAATGATAAAGTAATATCTTCTCTTAACCATAAAGTAGAAAATCTTGGGAAGAAACCAAATGAGGCAGCACTGGAATTTATAGAGGAATATGAACTTTTGAAATAGAAAGGAGTATAAAATGATAGAATTTGTTGATGTAAACAAAAATTTTGGAGAATATCATATAATAAAAAACCTTTCTTTGAAGATAGAAAAAGGTAAAATTACAGTTATAATAGGTTCTAGTGGCTGTGGAAAGACTACAACTTTGAAAATGATAAATAAACTTATTCTTCCTACTTCAGGAAAAATATATATAGATGGGGAAGATATTTCTCAAAAAGATACTATTAAACTAAGAAGAAATATAGGATATGTTATACAGCAAACTGGACTTTTTCCACATATGACTGTAAAAGAAAATATAGAACTTATTGCTAAAATAGAAAATATAGATAAAAATAAAATAAATTTGAGAACGAAAGAACTTATGAAAATGATAAATCTTGATTATGCAACATTTTCCGAGAGATATCCTTTAGAACTTAGTGGAGGACAACAGCAGAGAGTGGGAGTAGCTAGAGCTTTTGCTCTTGATCCAGGAATAATACTTATGGATGAGCCTTTTAGTGCAGTTGATCCAATAAGCAGGAAGCAACTGCAGGATGAATTGATAGATATTCAAAAAAAACTTGGGAAGACAATTATTTTTGTAACTCATGATATTCAGGAAGCAATAAAAATAGCTGATAAAATATGCCTTATGAATAATGGAGAGATAATGCAGTATGATACTCCTGAAAATATTATTAAAAATCCCAAAAATGATTTTGTTAGAAAATTTATAAATGGTTAAATTTTAAGATATCAAGAGTGATGATAAACTCTTAATAAATAAATATGCAAAGGAAGGTAGTCTATGAAAGAAATTTTTGAAATAAGATGGCATGGAAGAGGTGGTCAAGGAGCCAAAACAGCTTCTTTACTTTTAGCAGATGCAGCATTCAGTGGTGGAATGTATGTTCAAGGTTTCCCAGAATATGGACCTGAAAGAATGGGAGCTCCTATCACTGCTTACAATCGTATCTCTAAAGAGAGAGTTACAGTTCATTCTAATATTTATGAACCTGATTTCGTTGTTGTTGTTGATGAAACTCTTATTGAAAGTGTAGATGTAACTAAAGGACTTAAGGAAGATGGTGCTATCATCATCAATAGTTCTAAACCTGCTTCTGAATTTAAAGCTCTTTTAAAAGGGTACAAAGGAAGAGTTTATACTTGTGATGCAAGAACTATTTCTGAAGAAACTCTTGGTAAAAACTTCCCTAATACTCCTATGCTTGGAGCAGTAGTAAAAGTAAGTGGAGTAATGGAAGAAAAAGCTTTTCTTGAAGCAATGGAAAACTCTTTTGCGCATAAATTTGCAAGTAAACCAGAAGTACTAAAGGGAAATATGGCAGCATTAGTACGTTCTATGAATGAGGTGAAGGAATAATGAAAAATAAAGCTGGTGTACTAATAACTGAAGATATTAACTGGAAAGATATAACTCCTGGTGGAATAGTTTATGAAGCTGGAAGTGCTCAACATTTTAGAACTGGAGATTGGAGATCAATGAAGCCAGTATTGTTGAGAGATAAATGTGTTGACTGTCTTTTATGTGTGCCTTGCTGTCCAGATTCAGCAATACCTGTAAAAGATGGAAAGAGATTAGATTTTGATATGGATCATTGCAAAGGTTGTGGAATTTGTGTAAAAGCATGTCCATTTAAAGCGATAGAATTTATAAAAGAGTAGTTCGGAGGTAGAATTAATGAGTATAAGAGAAAGAATGTCAGGAAATGAAGCTGTTGCAATAGCAATGAGACAAATAAATCCAGATGTAGTACCTGCTTTTCCAATCACTCCATCAACAGAGATACCACAATATTTCTCTCAATATGTTGCAGATGGATCAGTAGATAGTGAATTTATTCCAGTAGAATCAGAACACAGCGCTATGTCAGCAGCAATGGGATCACAGGCAGCTGGAGCAAGAACTATGACAGCTACTTCATCATGTGGACTTGCATTGATGTGGGAAATGCTTTATGTTGTAGCTTCTGCAAGACTTCCTGTAACTTTAGCATGTGTAAACAGAGCTCTTACAGGACCTATTAATATCAATGCAGATCATAGTGACTCTATGGGAGCAAGAGATACTGGTTGGATTCAACTATATAGCGAAACAAATCAGGAAGCTTATGATAATATGCTTCAAGCTAACAGAATAGGAGAGCACCCAGATGTTCAGCTTCCAGTAATGGTATGTCAAGATGGATTTATAACAAGCCATGCTGTAGAAAATATAGAACTATTAGAAGATGACAAAGCTAAAGCATTTGTTGGAGAGTATAAACCAGAAGATTATCTTTTAAATGCTAAAAGACCTACAGCAGTAGGACCTTATGATATAGTTTCTTACTATATGGAGCATAAAGTAAATCAAGCTCATGCTATGATGAATGCTAAAAAAGTAATTCTTGAAGTAGCAGCAGAATATGAAAAACTTACTGGAAGAAAATATGGATTATTTGAAGAATATAGACTTGATGATGCAGAAGTTGCAATAGTAGTTATCAACTCAACTGCTGGAACAGCTAAAGCAGCAATAGAAGAACTAAGAAAAGAAGGTAAAAAAGTAGGACTTCTAAAAATCAGAGTATTCAGACCATTCCCAATGGAAGAAATAGCACAGGCGCTTAAAAATATCAAAATGGTAGCAGTAATGGATAAATGTGAAGGATTCTCAGCTGCTGGAGGACCAGTGTTTGCAGAGGTAAGATCAGCCCTTTATGACTGCAGTCCAAGACCAAAAATGATCAACTATGTATATGGACTTGGAGGAAGAGATATAACTGTAAATCATATAAAAGAGATATTTAATACTCTATTGGCAGAAAAAGATCAGGAAGTTAAAGATACATATAGACATTTTGGTGTAAGAGAGTAGGAGGAAAGGAATATGGCATATAATTTCAAAAAAGAAATGGAAAAACCTGAAAGACTTACTGGAGGACACAGAATGTGTGCAGGGTGTGGAGCGCCAGTAGCAGTAAGAGGAGTATTAAGAGCATTAAAAGAGGAAGATGAAGCAGTAATATGTAGTGCAACAAGCTGTCTTGAAGTATCAACTTTCCTATATCCATATACAGCATGGAAAGATTCGTTTATTCACTCAGCATTTGAAAATGCAGCAGCAACAATAAGTGGAGCACAAACTGCATATAAGGTATTAAAGAAAAAAGGAAAAATAGATGAGTCATATAAATTCATAGCTTTTGGAGGAGATGGAGGAACTTATGATATAGGATTCCAATCACTTTCAGGAGCAATGGAAAGAGGACATGATATGGTGTATGTATGTTATGATAATGAAGCATACATGAATACAGGTATCCAAAGATCATCAGCGACACCTATAGGAGCAGATACAACAACAACACCAATAGGAAAAGAAAGCGCAGGAAAGCCACAAGGAAGAAAAGATCTTACAGATGTAATATCAGCTCACAATGTACCATATGTAGCTCAGACAACATTTATGGGAAACTTTAAAGACCTTCATGAGAAAGCAGAAAAAGCAATCTATACAGAAGGAGCAGCATTCCTAAATATATTAGCCCCATGCCCAAGAGGATGGAGATATGAGGGAGAAGACTTGATGGAAATGTGTAAATTAGCAGTAGAAACTTGCTATTGGCCACTATTTGAAGTAATAAATGGAGAATGGAAATTAAGTTATAGACCAAAAGTAAAATTACCAGTAGAGGAATTTTTGAAAAAGCAGGGAAGATTTAAACATCTATTTAAACCAGAAAACAGACACATCATAGATAGAATTCAAAAAGATGTGGATTTGAAATGGGAAAGACTTCTTAAAAGATGTGGAGAAGAAATTTAACCATACATGTGAGAGTGGGACCTAAGGTTCCACTCATTTTTTGTGCCAAAAAATTATTAAAGGAGCACCTTAAATTATGAATATAAGAGTCTTAAGTTCCAGTTATATAGGAGTAGAACCTTTTTTAGTGGAAACAGAAATAGATATCAGTAGTGGGCTTCCTTTCTTTTCAATAGTAGGTCTAGGAGATACTGCTATATCAGAAAGTAAGGATAGAGTGAGAACTGCTTTAAAAAATAGTGATTATAAAATGGAACCTAAAAAAATAATAGTAAATCTTTCCCCAGCTGGAATAAAAAAAGAAGGAGCTCAATTTGATCTCCCTATAGCTGTTGGAATTATGGTTGCTATGGGGTTTATCAAAGATCGAAATTCTGTTCTTGATAATTATCTTTTTCTTGGAGAACTTTCCTTAGACGGAAAAGTTAGAGGAGTAAAAGGAATAATAAACACAATGATTTTAGTAAAAGAAAAAGGATACAAAGGTGTAATCATTCCTGAAGACAATGTTCAAGAAGCTTCTCTTATTAAAGGAATAAATATTGTTCCTGTTTCAACTTTAAGAGAAGTTGCTGACTTTATTTCTAAAGGTGAAGTAAAGCCATTAAATATAAAGCCATTTCTTGAAGAAAAAGATTATAGTATTGATTTTTCAGAAGTAAAAGGACAAGCATTAGAAAAAAGAGGCCTAGAAATTGCTGCTGCTGGAGGACATAATATAATATTGATAGGAAGTCCTGGTTCTGGAAAATCAATGCTTGCTAAAAGAATGATAACTATACTCCCTTCAATGAGTGAAGAAGAAATAATTGAGTCTACAAAAATATATAGTGTTGCTGGAGAACTTAATAGTAAAAAACCAATAATTAACCATAGACCTTTTCGTTCCCCTCACCATACCAGTTCACTCACTTCAATTATAGGTGGAGGAAAGAGAATAAAACCTGGAGAAATAAGTTTAGCATCTAATGGTGTTTTATTATTAGATGAACTTGCAGAATTTCCCAGAAGTATATTAGAAAGTTTAAGACAACCTTTAGAAGATGGGTTAGTTTCCATCACAAGAGCTCAATACAGAGTTGAATTTTTAAGCAAATTTCAGCTTCTTGCTACAAGCAATCCCTGTTTTTGTGGAAATTATTATGAAGGTGCTTCATGTACATGTACTCAACATGAAGTAAATAAATATATGAAAAAACTTTCTGGTCCCATTATGGATAGAATTGATATTCATATTGAAATGAGAAGACTGTCAGAAGATGAACTAATGAATTCAGTTGAAGCAGAGAACTCAAATATTATAAAAGAAAGAGTAATAAAAGCTAGAAAAATACAAAGAAAAAGATATAATAGTGATCTTTTAAATGGAAATTTAGGACAAAAAGAGATAAAAAAGTATTGTAAAATATCTGATGAAGATAAGGAATATTTTAAAAATGCTATGAGAATAATGGAAATATCTGCCAGAGGCTATGACAAAATTTTAAAAGTAGCAAGAACTATTGCTGATTTAGATGAATCTAAAGACATAAAAAAGAAACATTTAATGGAAGCTGTTTCTTTTAGAAAAAAATAAAATTTATATTTTATAAATCGTAAGTAATTTTAAATAATTATTTGCGATTTTTTTTATTATTCATTTTTATATAAAATAGTATTTTCAATAATAAAAATACTATAATTATATACCATTCTATTTTTTTAAAAATGTTATTTAATATTATTTTTTTATTTTACAAGCCGAATTTTAGACTATTTCTACTTTAATAATACATTTTATTCTAAATTTTTATTGACTTTTTTATTTTTTTATGATTATAATCTTGTTATAAACTTGTCGACAAGAAGTGAGGGGAATAAATTTTAAGGAGGGATATCATATGGTTGTTTTTGTAGCATTGTTGCTTATATGTTCAATGATGTATTTATTATTAAAAAATAAAGTGTCACCTATTGTTGCCTTTGTATGTTTACCTATCATTTCTGCTGTAATTTTAATTTTAACAGGAACCTTTACTGGTCCAGCTGGAGAAGCTATTCCAATAGGAACTCAATTTAATACTATGGTTAACTGGTGTTCTGGTGGAGTAAAAACTACAATGAGTAATGCTACACTTTTTATCTTTTCAATTATTTATTTTGGAATAATGAGTGATGCTGGTATGTTTGATCCTATAGTTAAAGGGCTTGTTAAAATTGCTGGAAAAAGTCCTGTCATGATATATCTTACAACTGCATTAATTGCTTTAGTTTCTCAATTAGATGGTGCTACTGCCACTACTTATCTAATAACTATTCCAGCTATGCTTCCAATATTTAAAAAATTAAAACTTAATGTTTTAGGAATGCTTACTGTTATTGGAATTGTCACAGGTTCATGGAATATGGTTCCTTGGGGTGGAACTATAATTCGTACTGCTACAACAATTACTAATCTTGGGATACCTGTTACTCCTCAAGAACTCTGGAAAATGATTCTTCCAATAGAGATTTTAGGTATGTTTCTTGGAATAGGATTAGGAGTATTATTTGGAATTCAAGACAAAAAAAGATTAATAAAAGAATATGGAGCAGATTATTTTGATAAAGCAATTACAGAGGAACCTGTTATCTCACAAGAAATAACTGACTTAAAACGTCCAAAACTTTTACCTTTAAATCTAATTTTAACAGCTGTAATTATTATAGTTATGATAGTAAATTCAAAAATACCTAGTTATCTAGTGTTTTTAATTGCTACAGCCATAGCTTTGGTAATCAATTACAAAGGATTAAAAATCCAAAATGAAAGAATTCAAGCTCATGCTCCTACTGCTGTAGGAACTGCTGCAACATTTTTAGCAGCTGGTATTTTCTTGGGTATTTTTAAAGAAACTGGTATGACAATTGCCCTTGCTAATGTAGTTTTAGATAATCTTCCTAATGTTTTCCTTCCTCAAATTGGACGTGTATTTGGAGCTTTAGGATCTGCAATAGGAATAATACTAAGTCCAGATTTATATTATTATTCACTTTTGCCAGTGGTTGGAGAAGTAGTAAAAGCATTAGGTGGAAGTCCTGTGAAAGTAGGTCTTGCTATGCTTATTGGAGAAAATGTGGGAGTAGTTATTTCTCCATGCATACCAACAACATTCTTAGCAATTGGTCTTGCTGGAGTCGAACTTAAAGATCATATAAAATTTTCTTTAAAATATTTTATAGCTGTATCAACTATTATGGTTCTTGCAGCGATAATGATTGGAGTAGCATAAATAAATTTGAAACAATTTCTAGGAGGCACAATAAATGGAAAAAGGAGCACTTAGCAATATTACAGTCTTAGATTTAACTCGTGTTTTAGCTGGTCCATATTGTACTGCAATGCTGGCTGATATGGGAGCTGAAGTTATAAAAATAGAAATTCCTGGTAAAGGAGATGATACAAGAGGAATGGGTCCTTTTAAAAATGGAGAAAGTATGTATTATGCAAATATAAACAGAAATAAATATGGTGTAACTCTTAATTTAAAATCTGATGAAGGAAAACGCATATTTAAAGAACTAGTAAAAAAAGCAGATGTTGTTGTTGAAAACTATCGTCCAGGTGTTATGGATAAATTAGGATTAGGGTATGAAGTTTTAAAAGAAGTTAATCCTCAAATTATATATGCAGCTGTTTCTGGATTTGGATTTTATGGTTCTTATCATGAAAGACCTGGTTATGACATTATTGCTCAAGCTATGGGTGGACTTATGAGTATTACAGGTCCTGAAAATGGTACTCCTACAAGAGCAGGAAATGCCATGGGAGATGTACTTGGAGGAATGAATCTGACAATTGGAATCTTAGCAGCTTTAAATGCAAGACAAATTATAAAAAGAGGACAGAGAGTTGATGTTTCTCTTGTAGATTCTGTTGTATCTGCTTTAGAAACAGGAACTCAAAGATATTTTGTAAATAATGAAATTCCTAAATTATTAGGAAATAGATATGCTGCTGTTTCTCCATATGATTCTTTTAAATCAAAAGATGGAATGTTTGTCATAGGATGTGGAAATCAAAAACTCTTTACTCTTCTTTGTAATCAAGTGCTTAAACGACCTGATTTGCTTGAAAATCCACTATTTCTTACAAATCATTTAAGATGTGAGAATCATGCTTCTTTAAAAATAGAAATTGAAAAATGGTCTGTAACTGTTACTTCAAAAGAAGCTGTAGAGATGATTCTCACTGCTGGAGTTCCTGCTGCTCCTATTCTAAATCTTAAAGATATTACTGAGGATAAACATATTGCAGAAGAAAGAGAAATGTTTGTCACTATAGAACACCCAATAATAGGAACTATGAGAGTAAATGGAAATCCTATAAAACTTATGGATACTATGCCAAAAATAAGAACTTGTGCTCCTCTTCTTGGTCAACATACAGAAGAAATATATAAAAAAATATTAAATCTGTCTGAAGAAGAGATAAAAAATTATCAAGAAAAAGGAGTTATGTAATTTATCTAAATAGGAGGTACTTAAATGAATTTACCTGAAAAAGTCCAAATTGTTGAAGTAGGACCTCGTGATGGCTTTCAAAATATAAAAACTTTCATTGAAACTAAACATAAATTAGAAATAATAGACTCATTAGAAGAAGCAGGATGTAATAAAATAGAAGTTACTTCATTTGTAAATCCAAAATGGATTCCCCAAATGGTAGATTCAAAAGAAATATGTGAAACTTGTGTTAAAAAAAATGAAAGAAAATATGAAGTTATTGTTCTTTGTCCAAATAAAAAAGGTATAGAAAATGCTATTTCCTCTGGTGCTGAAGTTATTTCTGTAGTTATTTCTGTAAGTGAAGCTCATAATAAAGCAAATGTAAATCGCACTGTAGAAGAAAGTTTTAAGGAATTAGAAGAAATGGTATATAAATACCCTAATATGAAATTTCGTTTAGACCTCGCCACAGTATTTGGTTGCCCTTTTGGTGAAGAAATAAAACCTGAAAGAGTTTCTGAACTTATAGAAAAAGCAAAAAAAATAGGGGTCAAAGAAATAATGCTTGCTGATACTGTTGGACTAGGTAACCCTGTATTAGTTGAAAAGATATTAAAACAAGTAAAAGAACAAGTAGGAACTGAAAATATTATTTTACATATTCATGATACTCGTGGAATGGGATTAGCAAATATGCTTGTTGCACTGCAATTAGGATATTCTATTTTTGAAACTTCTATTGGTGGCTTAGGAGGATGTCCCTTTGCTCCTGGAGCAGCAGGAAATGTTGCTACTGAAGATTTTGTTAATATGTTAAATGGAATGGGAATAAATCATAACATACATCTTGAAAAATTATATCATACATTAGATTTAATTGACCAATATGTTGATGTAAATCTTAATAATAGCCATATGTATTCAGTTCACAAATCAAAATGTTCTTTATAAATAATTACTAAAAAAAGGAGAATATTCTATGAAAAAACATAATAAAGTTTTAATTTTAACTGGAAATACGGGAAGTGGAAAAACTGAATTTTCTATTCAATATTCTCTTTTTTTAGCAAAACAGAAAGAAAAAATAAATTTAGTTGATTTAGATGTAATAAATGTTTATTATCGTTCACGGGAAAACAGAGAAATGTTAGAAAAATTAGGAATAAAAATCTGGGGTTCTTCAAATTTTGATTATAATGGAATTGATCTTCCAGCAATAAGCTATGGCTTTGAATCTCTTTTAACTGAAAAAAAAGAGAATGTTATTATAGACCTTGCTGGAAGTATCAATGGTTTAAAACTTTTAACAGCATTAAAAGATAAAAGTTTTACATATGATATGTGGTTAATTTGTAATATATACAGAGAAGAAACTGATAGTGAAGAAAAAATTATTCATTTAATCAAAGAATATGAAAATTTTTCTGGCTTTAAAATAACAGGTATTATTAATAACTCAAATCTCTTAGAATATTCAACTGAAGAAGATCTTATAACAGCAGAAAAAATTATTCTTAATGTAAGTTATAAATTAAATATACCTCTTATTTATACTGTACTTTTACAAAAAAATAAAAATGTTCAAAAAAAATTAAAAAGTGAAAATATATTTTATATAGATGAACTTTTTAACAGAAAAAATTGGATGAAATAAAATGGGTTATAGATTACCTTTATCAATCTAAATTTATATAAGGAGGTTATGATATTTAAATATCATAAAAAAATTATGACTAAAATTGACCTTAACTTTAAAATTGATATTTGCAAAGGCTGTGGTTTATGTGTTGAAGTATGTCCTTTAAAAATACTGAAACTTAATGAAAATGTAGTTAATTCTAAAGGATATCATCCTGTGTATGAAGATCAAAAAAATAAATGTATTGGTTGTAAAAGCTGTGCTTTAATGTGTCCTGACTCAGTCATAACCATTAAAAAACTATAAAATACTTACATAAAAGGACGGTGTGAAATGAAAAAAAAATTGATGAAAGGATCTGAAGTTTTAGGAGCTTCTGCTATTAAAGCTGGATGTTTACATTTTTTTGGTTATCCTATAACTCCTCAAAATGAAATTCCTGAGTATATGTCAAAAGAACTTCCAAAAATAGAAGGTGGGACTTTTGTTCAAGCAGAATCTGAAGTAGCAGCAATTAATATGGTATATGGTTCTGCCTCTACTGGAGTAAGATGTATGACTTCCTCCTCTTCTCCTGGAATAGCTTTAAAACAGGAAGGAATTGCATACTGTTGTGGAGCTGAACTTCCTTGTGTTATTGGAAGTGTAAGTCGAGGAGGTCCTGGCTTAGGAAGTATACAACCTGCACAGTCAGATTATTTTCAAGCTACAAGAGGTGGTGGAAATGGAGATTATCGTGTTATAGTATATGCACCTTATAATCTTCAAGAACTTTCTGACTTGACACAAAAAGCTTTTTATATGGCTGATAAATATAGAAATCCTGTAATGTTGCTATTAGATGGAACTATAGCTCAAATGATGGAAGGAGTAGAAATTAGAGATATTACTTTCCCTCCAATTGATAAGTCTAATTGGGCTATCACTGGAAAAAAAGGTAGAAAAGAACATCATATAATTACTTCTATATATTTAGATACTGATACTTGTGAAAAACATAACCACAAGTTATTTAAAAAATATGATGAAATTGAAAAAAATGAAGCTGAAGTTGAACTTTATTTAATAGATGATGCTGAAATAATTATTGCCTCTTATGGAACATCTGCTCGTATAGTTAAAAATGCTATAAATGATTTGAGAAAAAAAGGTATAAAAGCTGGACTGATACGTCCCATTACTTTATGGCCTTTCCCATATGCAGCATTTAAAAATATTTCTGAGCCTTGTAAAGCAGTTATGTCAATTGAACTTAGTATGGGTCAAATGATTCAAGATGTAAAAATTGGAGTTGCTGGCAAATATGAAATAGGTTTCTATGGAAGATGTGGTGGAAATTTATTTGATAGTGAAGAAGTAGTTAATGCTATAGAGAAATATTATAAAGAGGTGAAATAACATGGGAGAAATTATTTTCAAAAGAACTAATGGTCTTACAGAGAAAGAAACTCATTATTGTCCTGGTTGTACCCATGGAATTGCTCATCGTCTTGTTGCTGAAGTTTTAGAAGAAATGAATGAGTTGGATTCCTCTGTATGTGTTTCCTCAGTAGGTTGCTCTGTATTAAGTTATGAGTATTTTAATATAGATGCTGTAGAAGCTGCTCATGGAAGAGCTCCAGCTGTTGCTACTGGAATAAAAAGATCAATCTCAGATAAAAATACCCTTGTTTTTACCTATCAAGGAGATGGAGATCTTGCTAGTATTGGATTAGGAGAAACGATGAGTGCTGCTGTAAGGGGAGAAAATATTACTATAATTTTTATGAATAATGCTATCTATGGAATGACTGGTGGACAAATGGCTCCAACTACTTTAGAAGGTCAAAAAACTACAACTTCTCCTTATGGAAGAGATCCTAAAACAGCTGGATTACCAATTAAAATGTGTGAAGTTTTAGCACAAATTCCTTCAGCTACTTATATAGAAAGAGTAACTCTCACTACTCCTACAAATATTATTAAAGCAAAAAAAGCAATCTCAAATGCTTTTAAATGTCAAAAAGAAGGAAAAGGATTTTCCTTAATAGAAATTGTAGGAACATGTAATGTCGGGTGGGGATTATCCCCTAAAGATGCCATTGAATGGTGTAAAAATGAAATGCTCCCTTATTTCCCTCTAGGAATTTACAAAGATGTGCGAGGTGAGAGATAAATTATGAAAAAGAAAATAATTTTTGCTGGATTTGGTGGTCAGGGAGTTTTAACCTTAGGTCAAATAATAGCCCTTACACAAATGAATCGTGGATTAAATGTAACTTGGATTCCTTCTTATGGAGCTGAAATGCGTGGTGGAACTGCTAACTGTTCAGTCATTTATTCTGATGAACCAATTGGTTCTCCTATAATTAAGCACAATATAGATATTCTTATTGCAATGAATGAAGTATCTCTACATAAATTTGAAAACGAAGTAGTTCCTGGTGGAATGATAATGATTGAATCTTCTATTGTGAAAAATAAAACTACTTCTAGGAAAGATGTAAATGTCTGTTATATTCCTGCCACTGAATTAGCTACTGAATTAGGAAATATGAAAGTTTTAAACACAGTAATGCTTGGGGCTTTTGCCAAAATTACAAATGACTTTACCAAAGAAGAAGCATTTGAAACTTTAAAAGAAAAACTTCATGGAAAAGAAAAATTATTTATTTTAAATGAAAAAGCTATAAATATAGGCTTTGAAAAAGTTAAACAATAAAGTGTTTCTTGTCTTAATACCTTATATTCATAATAGTCTGCTTACCTAGCAGACTATTTATTTTTCATATAATTTTAAACTTTTTATTTCTATATTTTCTTTCCTTTATACTATATCTAGATTTTTTTAGTGTATTATTTAAAAAATTTATGTTAATATATGTAATATAAAAAGAAATCAACAGATAATGGAGACTTGAATATGGAAATTTTTAAATTTGATAGATATGAGAATGAAAATAATCGTGATTTTATATACCGTTCGCTCAAAGAAAGTATTATTAGAGCTACTATAAAACCTGGTGAAGCAATCAGCGAACCAAAATTACAACAAATATTTAATGTGAGTAGAAGCCCCATTAGAGAAGCTATTTCTGTATTAGATCATGAAGGATTAGTTGAGGTCCAACCTAAAAAAAAGACCCGAGTTGTTCTCATTGATTATCAGCAAATAATAGAAAGCAGATTTCTAAGATGTATTGCTGAAAAAGAAGTTTTAGTCAATATGTGTAATACAAAAGATACTAAACCTTTAGCAGATAAACTTGATAAAATACTTGATGAGGCAGAATCTAAATATAAAAATAATGAAAATTTTCGTACTGTAATCTTTGATTATGACAATATGTTTCACTCTGCTATTTTTGAATATAATGGTTTTAGTTTTGTTTGGAAAATCCTTCGTTTAAATAATATTCAGTATAATCGTTTTTTAAATCTTTATCTTGAAGAACAACTTTATGGAGATTTTTTTATAAAAGACCATAGAGAAGTAGCACAAAATATAAGAAATAAAGAAGTTGATAAATTAGTATCATACACGCAGAAAAATTATGAAAGAATTGAAGGATACTTAAAAAAGTTAGTTCTTATTCATCCTGATTATTTTACCAATACTCAAAATTAAAAAAAGGGTTGTTATAAATTGATGATTTTTAATCATTTATTTGAGCAACCCCTTTTTCTTTTCAACATTTTTCTTTGATTTATTTAAGAAAGTATATCAGATTTTAAAATTATTTTATTTTAATAAAATTCTTATCTAATAAATTTTTCAGTCTAAGTTTACCATTTTTTAATTCTATTACTTCAGCATATTGAGCTTTTTGAAACTTATTTCCAGTTCCTTCTTGAAATAAATAAGAATTTACTCCTATATCTATATTTGAACCATTTTTTTGAAATTGAATAGAAATTTCATTATTTGATGGTGGTAGATACTCCTCATCTATTCTTATAAACTCTGCTATTTTTAAATCATTTATTTTTATCCTTATATATCCCTTTCGTATATTTCCTATTTCCATTCTTGCTGATTCTGCAATATCATAATTAAGAACCATATAATCCCCTTGTATCAAAGAACGAGGATCAACAGGAACTGTTTTTATATAGAAAGTTGCTTTCTTTAAATTTTTTTCCTCTTTTATTACTGAATACCCAAAAACTATCATCAATAACAAGAGATTAAGCACTACAAAGATTTTTTTCATAGTTCTTCCTCCTTTTCTTCTGCTTTACAGATAATCTTTGATAAAATAAGAAATCCTCCAAATAATAAAATACCACTTTCTATCATAAGATAAGATTTTTCAAGAAGTGTTATGTGAAGACTATAGTAATAAAATAATATCTCTCCACCTAAAAATGTTACTGCTATTCCCATCATATATTTTTCATTCCTATACATATATAATAAAATAAGCATTATTCCTAGATTAATTCCATACATACTCAAACATAAAAAACTAAAAACTCCTAATAACATGGCTATCACAAAAAATATAAAATAATTTTTTTTATCAAATATTTTATAAAGAAGACCTAATGCTATTGCAAGTATTATTCCATTAACTATATATAAATCATAATAATTATATTTGAAAATTGGACTATTGACTATTATTGCTTGAATAACAGCAGTAATCTCTGCTCCTCTTATTATTCTTTTTATTCTATTGGTTTCAATTATTCCTATTTTTTCTTTACAAGAAGACACCAAAGTAAAAATAAGTGGTATCACAAGTATCAATGTTTTTGTATACCCTCTTGTTCCTGGAAAAATCATAATTAATCCAGATATTAATATAGGAACAGCTAAGAAATCTAAGATTTTTGAATGTCTAAAAATATAGAAAACTCCATATATCAACCACCCTATTCCAACTATCATTGTTGTTGATAGTCTTATTTCCCATTGAAGATACACAAGAATTAGTATTAACCCTGATATAAATGTTATAATTTCATTTTTTTCTTCTTTATATTTTAAAATATTTGGTAAAATACAGGCTGCTCCAAGAAATATGATTCCAGCTATTAAAATAGACTCTTCTCCAAGCTTGAAAAAAGACATTAGTAGAGCAAAAAAAGTTACTGCTAATACCACTAAAATTATTTTAAAAAAATTTAAAATAATTTTCACTGAATTTGAAGAAAAATAATTTTTAGTAATTATTACAATGCTTCCCATAAAAATACATATAATCAAAAATACTCCTATAACACCAGATCCTAAACTTGATATTCTACTTATTATATAAGAAGATATTATAAAAGTTATTGATACTATACTTAAAATATTTAACCCTTGTTTTTTCATTATTCTTTTACCAAGTAAAAAAAATAATCCTATGAATAGAATATATACTATTAAATACAATGGTTCATATAAATCAAAACTCCTGTAATATCCTTTATTCAAATTCAACCATGATATCCCTAAAGTCATTAAAGTCATTGAAGAAAATGCAAGAACATAGAAAAACCAATCTTTTACTTCTATTAACATTTTTCTTACTAAGATAATATAAATAAGGAGAAAAAACAAAATAATCATAGATCCTGTTATACATATTATTATAAAATTTCCATATAATCTTGAATAAATCATTCCACTTATTGTAAAAACTGTTATATTCAAAATCCAAAGAGGATAAAAATTTTCTACAAAAGAGAAAATCAATATAAATAATCCCCAGTTCCTAAATAATGTATATGGATCAGCTCCTGTCTGATATATTTGCCCAAATACTGCAAAAAGTATTCCTATAAAAAATGATGATGAAAAAAGAAAAAGTTGCCTATACAATACTCTGTTTTGAAAAGCAAACCATCCTATTACACCTAATATAATCAAAATTATAGGAATAGATATTTTAGTAAAACTTTCCATTTTATTCCAATTATATGCAATAAAACATGATATTCCAGTTATAAAAAACAACATTGAAAAATATAAAAAAGAATTTTTTAATTTATTAAGCATATTTTACCTCCTAATCAAGATAGGAAAAACTTATATTTTAATATATTATACTATGTGAAAAGCAGACTTCAAAGTTTTACTTTAAAGCCTGCCTTAAATTAATACCCTTACTTACTTATTAAGATTATAGAACTTCTTGGTTGAACTAGATATTTTTTTTCAAATAAAGCCTCTGTGTCTTCTCTGAAATTCTCTTTTTCTGGTTTTGAAGTATCAACCAACAAATACCATTTTTTATTTTGGAGAATTGGAAGTTCAAATGCTAATTCTTCATGATAAGAATTTAAAGCTATATAAAATGATGTATCAGTTTCAGTATCGTGAAGAACAAATGCTATACTTAGTGAATAATATGAATAATCTGGAGAATTAAGCTTTACTCCATGAAGTGAAACATCACAGTCTTCACACTCTGAAAGTTCCAAATAATTTTTTCTTCTAAATATAGAATACTTTTTACGAATTTTTATCATGTTCTTTACAAAATTAGTTATTTCATAAAATTTTGCTCCTCTTTCCCAATCTAACCATGTTGAACGATTATTTTGGCAGTAAGCATTATTATTTCCAAACTGGGTTCTTCCCATTTCATCTCCCATAAGTAGCATTGGAACTCCTTGAGAAATAAAAAGTATTAAAAACATATTTTTAATCTGTCTTTTCCTAATTTCAAGAATAGCAGGATCATCTGTTCCACCTTCTATTCCATAATTATATGAATTATTATTATTTTCCCCATCATTATTATTTTCTCCATTATTGAGGTTATGTTTATTATTATAACTAACAAGATCCCACATTGTAAAGCCATCATGGCAAGTAACAAAATTTATATTACTCATTGGACCTCTATTATTTCTTTTGAAAATATCAGGGCTTCCAAATATCCTTTTCAATAATTCAGGTATTAAACCAAACTCTCCTTTTATGAATTTTCTAACAACATCTCTATATTTTCCATTCCATTCACTCCAACCTGCTGGCATATCTCCAACATAGTATCCACCAAGATCCCAACTTTCTGATATTAATTTACAATGTGATAAAATAGGATCCTGCACTAATTCATTTAGAAGAGAAACCTCGCTCCATTGTCCATCTTCACCTCTTCCAAGAACAGAAGCTAAATCAAATCTAAATCCATCTACTCCCATTTCAAGATACCAATATCTCAAAGAATCTACAATAATGTCTTTTACTGCTTTATTATTACAATTGAATGTATTTCCACAACCTGAATAATTTTTATATTGTGTGTCATTATTTTCAAGCATATAAAAAGTTTTGTTGTCCATTGCTTTAAAATTATATATTTTTCCTCCATTTCCACCTTCAGCAGTATGATTATACACTACATCTAAAATCACTTCTATTCCATGGTCATGAAGATTTTTTACTAACTCTTTAAATTCAACTATTTCACTATCAGAATCTAAAGTTTGATTCTTAGAGAATTTTTTAGTTGGTGCAAAAAAGCCTATTGGATTATATCCCCATATATTTTTTAATTTTGCTCCATTTGTCATTCCAGTATTTCCTGTAAAATCGTCCCACTCATACACTGGCAAAAATTCTACTGCTGTTATTCCTAATTCTTTTAAATATGGTATTTTTTCTATAAATCCACCATATGTTCCAGGAAATTTTACCATCGAATTAAAATTTTGAGTAAAAAGTTTTATATGTACTTCATAAATAATTGTATTTTCCAATTCTGTATTTAAATGTTTTGTCCTCACATAATCTTTTTTTACAGCTATACTTTTCCTTCTTGAATAATTCTTATTATTTGTATAAGATAAGGCATAAGGATCTAATAATTCAGGAGAATCATCTAATTTCCATGTATATAAAGTTTTAGTAGAAGTTTCTTTTAAAAATATATGCCATATATTTCCTGTTTTATTTATAGTAGGATCTAAAATAAAACTTTTTTTAGGAGCTACATCTGAACCTGAACTATAAATATTTAAAACTACTTTTTTCTTATTTTTAGCAAATATAGCAAAATTAATTCCTTCACTTTCTATGGTTACCCCTAATTTAGGAACCCCAGCTTCCCAAACACACATATATTCTCCTTTAAAATTTTTTCTGTGTACTAAATTATATAATGCAGCTACAGAAAAGTCAATTCACAGATAAAAATCCTAATTTTCTTAAAGTTAAATTTAAATTCTAATAATATTTATGATAAAATATATTAAATAGAAATAAAAGATTATAATTCTAAAGGAGAAACTAATGAAGAAATTCATAAAATTTTTTTTAATAATAACCATCGCCTTTAACTTAACCCCTAATTTGTATTCTGCTGAAAATTATCAAAATAAAATTTTAAAATATGTGAATCAAGAAAGAAAAAATAAAAAACTTGCCCCTCTTGTTATGAATGAAAAATTAAATAAAATAGCTGTAAAAAAAGCTGCTGATATGGCTAAAGATGAGAAGCTCTCTCATAATAGTAAAAACTTTGGGGCTACTTTCAATTTAATAAAAAATGAAAATATAAAATATAAGTCAGCAGGTGAAAATATAGCAAAATGGCATGATACTCCAGAATTTGTTATGGAAAGATGGATGCAGTCCAAAGGACACAGAGATAATATATTGAATAAAAATTATAATGAAATAGGAATAGGAAAGGCTGTAGATAAAAATGGAAAAAATTACTGGGTGCAGATATTTATTGAAAAAAAGAAATAATGTTATGTTTTCCCTTCCAAATATTGTATTGACTTTTCTTGTAGAAAACTCTATAATTGTGGAATAAAACTTAATTCTAAAACTATTTTGCTTTTTATATAATGAATTTAGATTCAAATACCGATTTAACGTAATAAAATACATCTTTTATCTAGTTTATCTATTTCGTTTTTTCAATATTAAAATTTTATGTACCTAAAACATTATTTAAAGACCAAAAATCAAATTTGAACATGATTTTATCATGATAACAATATGTGAGGGAATAATGAGGATATTATCATTTATATATTATTTAATAACTTCTTTTAGAAACTTTCTCTATGATAAAGGAATACTTCCTGCTAAAAAAGTATCAGATGTTGAAGTAATTTGCATAGGAAATATTACAGTTGGTGGAACAGGAAAAACTCCAGCAGTCCAATATTTTACCAAAAAACTTCAAAAAATGGGAAGAAAAGTAGCAGTAGTTTCCAGAGGATACAGAGGGAAAAGAAAAAGAGAGCCTCTTTTAGTCAGTGATGGTCGCGAAATATTTGCCACTACTCGAGAAAGTGGTGATGAACCATTTATCCATGCTCTCAATTTAAAAGTACCTGTTATTGTAAGTTCTAATAGATACAAAGGCTGTCTATTTGCTAAAAAACATTTTGGAGTTGATACAATAGTTCTTGATGATGGATTTCAACACAGGAAACTTTCAAGAGATAGAGATATTGTACTTATAGATGCAACAAATCCTTTTGGTTGGGGAGAGCTGCTTCCTAAAGGAATGTTGAGAGAAGATTTCAAAAAAGCTGCTAAAAGAGCCAGTGAATTTATAATAACAAAATCTGACCTTGTCAGTGACAGAGAAGTAGAAAGAATAAAAAAATACTTAAGAAAAAAATTAGAAAAAGAGGTTTCTACAGCTAAGCATGGAGTAACCTCACTTTGTGATTTAAAAGGAAATCCAAAACCTCTTTTCTGGATAAAAGGGAAAAGAGTTCTTTTATTTTCAGGTTTAGCTAATCCACTAAATTTTGAAAAAACAGTTATATCATTAGAACCCTCTTACATAGAAAGAGTTGATTTTATGGATCATCATAATTTTAAAAAAAGAGATATTGAACTTATTCAAAAGAGAGCAGACAGTATGCAAGCATCTTTCATTATAACAACTGAAAAAGATCTTGTAAAACTTCCTAGAGATTTGAATATTGAAAACCTTTTTGTATTAAAAATAGAATTTACAATTTTAGAAGATAATAGTCTAAAAAATATCGGAGGAAAAACAAATAATGAATAGTGACAAGATACTTACAATAATAAAAGAAAAAAACAAAAAAGAAATAATTCATATGCTTGAAACAATTGGAAAAATAAAAACACTTTCATTTTTTGCAGAAGTATTAAGTAAAAGGACATATTTTACACTAAATAATGATGGTACAATTAAAAGAAATGAACTAGATTTTATTCTTCCAATATTTGCTTTTTCTAATGATTTAGATTATTTAGCTGATTCTATAATTAATTTTTCAGATCTAAAAGAAAGAGAAAAAATAAGTGCTATTTATAGATTTTCAAATATAGAAATTCCAAAACTTAAAGAAAAATTAATGAAAACATTGGCCAATGGAAATCTTGATTTTTCAAAAAGATATGGAAAGGAACTTTTTTTAAGAGATAGAGAAGAATTCTATAAAACAATTTTAGAGTTTAGTTTTTTAGGTGATATGAAAAGTTTAAAACCTCTTCTCATTCTTTCTTTCAAAAAACTTTTTGAGAATGAAGAATATGAGGAAAATGTATTTTTCCTTTTGATATCTTTTATTACTAAATATAGAGATAATTTCTATTTTTATGAAAATTGTGAAAAGGAAAATAATCCTGTCAATTTTGAAATGCTGAAAGAAAATGTATTATCTAATAAAAAACTTTTAGAAAGCAGAGAAGGTCTTGAAATTCTTTCTACATTAAAAGCATTGGAAATATATAATTTTAAGAATTTTGATAATTTTTTATTAAAGATAGCCTTTGAAATTAGAATGATAAAAAACCTGACTGCCTTAAATGAAATTACCAAAAGACTATCAGCTGTTTTTTTATAAAAGGGGGAAATATGTTAAAGTACTTCAATAATAAACTCATAACTACAATAGAGGGGAAACATTCAAAAGAAGAAGTATTAAAAATATTAGTGGATCTCATTAGAGAAAATACTGACATTTTAGATAATGAAACTGATTTCTATGACAATATTTTAGCCAGAGAAAAAGTCGGAAGTACAGGAATAGGTATGGGAATAGCTTTGCCTCATGCTAGATGTGAAAATATAAAAAAGATAGTAGTTGCAGTAGGACTTTTAAAAGAAAGTGTAGATTTCCATTCTCTTGATGGAGAAAATGTAAAACTTGTGGTTCTAGTGGGAGCTCCAAAAAAATCTGCAAAAGAATATTTAGCTCTTGTTTCTGATTTAGTTAGAGCTTTCAGAAATCCTAAAACTCGAACATCTATCTTTGAAGCAGTTGATAAACAAGAACTCATTGGTATATTGGCGGAGTTAAAAAAGTGAAAATAGGTATATATGGTGGCAGTTTCAATCCTGTCCACAATGGACATTTAAATATAGTAAAATATGTTCTTAATCAATTAAAACTTGATAAAATCATCGTTATTCCTGTGGGAAAACCATCTCATAGAGCTGATAATTTAGAATCAGGCATCTTAAGAACCGAAATGTGCAGAGCAGCTTTTGAAAATATTTCTGGCGTAGAAGTTTCAGGAATAGAAACTGATAAGGATAAAATTTCATATACAATAAATACTTTAAAAAAAATTATAGAAATATATGGTGAAAAAAATGATTTTTATGAAATTATAGGAGAAGATTCTGCCTATCATTTTAAAGAATGGAAAAATTATGAGGAAATACTTGAATTAAGCAAAGTAGTAGTTTTGAGAAGAAAAGGATATGTTGGTACAATCCAGCATAAAAATATGATTTATCTTGAAAGTCCTTTTTTCAATATTTCTTCTACTGAAATAAGAGAAAAAATAAAAAATAAAATAGACATAAGCAATCTTGTCCCTATAAAAGTAAAAAAAATTATAGAAGAAAAAAAATTATATGAATAATTTTTTATTTAGAAAGGAGAGTTATGAAATTATTTGTTATATCTGATATTCATGGTTCTTTATATTTTTTAAGAAAAGTTATAAATATATTTGAAAAAGAAAAATATGATAAAATACTTATTCTTGGAGATGAACTTTATCATGGACCTAGAAATCCTTTACCTAGGGACTATTCTCCTAAGGAAGTAATAGAAATACTAAATAAATATAAAGATAGAATAATTGCTGTCAGAGGAAACTGTGACAGTGAAGTAGATCAAATGGTACTTAACTATCCAATAATGAGTGACTATAATATTTTATTTTGGAATAATAAAAAAATAATAATGACACATGGTCACATTTTTAATAAAGATAATCTTCCTCCCATGGAAGAAGGAGATATCCTTTTATATGGTCATTTTCATATTCCATTTGCAGAAAAAATAGATGAAAAAATATTTTTAAATCCTGGCTCTATATCTCTACCTAAAGAAAATTTTGAAAATAGTTATGGAGTTTTCCAAGAAGATTATTTTATTATAAAAAATCTTGAAGAAAAAATTATAAAAAAATTTAAACTATAATTTTTGTTAAATAAAATTTAACAGATTGAATAACAGAGAGGCTTTGACAATGTCACAGAACTTTCTGTTTTTTTATTTTTTGCATTTTTTATTGTGTACACTATAAAAAAGAGTTGAAATATTTTAAAAACTGTGGTAAATATAATATTAACAACAAATATAAATAGCTGCACTTTTAAATAGTGAACACTATATAAAAGGAGGAAAAAATTTTGACACTAACCGAAAGACAGAAAGAAATCATTGATATTGTAAGAAAATATCAACCTATTACTGGAAAAGAGATAGGAGAAAGGCTATATCTTACAAGATCAGCCTTAAGAACTGATTTTTCAATACTTACAAAAATGAATATATTAGAATCTAAACCAAAAATTGGATACAGTTATATTGAAAAAAAAGATTCTGAAAAAGTAAAAGATATTATGAGTCCTTCTATTACTGTAGACACTAATCTTTCAGTTTATGAAACTATTCTTAATATATTTTCCAAAGATGTAGGAACTATTTTTATAACTGAGCAGGATTCACTGGTAGGTGTTGTTTCAAGAAAGGATCTTTTAAAAATAGCCATTGGAAGAACTGATATAGAAAAAATTCCAATAAATATTATAATGACTAGAATGCCTAACATAATATACGCTGAAGAAAATGAAACTATTCTTGAAAGTGTAAAAAAACTTATTAAACATCAAATAGATTCACTACCTGTAGTTAGAATTGAAGAAAAAAATGGAAAAAAAATCTATCATACTGTAGGGCGTTTGACTAAAACTAATATAACAAAGTTATTCATGGAAACTTTATCTAATAATTAAGGAGGAAAAATGAAAAAAGTTTATGCATTTAATGAAGGTGGCAAAGATTTAATAAACATATTAGGAGGAAAAGGTGGTAACCTTTCTGAAATGAAAAAAATAGGACTTCCTATCCCAGAAGGTATTATTGTTTCCACTACAGCATGTAAAGAATTTTTTAAAGATGGGAAAAAAATAACAAAAGAGTTAGAAAATGAAATTTTAGAAAAATTAGAATATTTACAAGAAGTAACTGGAAAAAAATTTGAAGGTGAAAATCCTCTATTAGTATCAGTTAGATCAGGAGCTCCTGTTTCTATGCCTGGTATGATGGACACTATATTAAATCTTGGAATGAATGATAATACAGCTGAAAAAATGATAACTATATTCAAAGATAAAGTTTTTGTTCATGAGCTATACTGCAGATTTATTCAAATGTTCTCTGAAATTGTAATGGGAATTGAAAAAGAGCATTTCTTTAAATTAAAAGAACAGCTTTTTGCTGAAAGAAAAGATGAAGATAAAATAGAAACATATAAAATGGTAATTAAAGCATCTAAAGAATTATACAAAAAAGAAACTGGAAAAGACTTCCCTGAATCACCAAAAGAGCAATTATTTATGGCTGTAAATGCTATATTTAATTCTTGGGAAAATGACAGAGCAATCCTTTACAGAAAAATAAATGGTATAGAAGATTCTATGGGTACTGCTGTTGTAATTCAAGAAATGGTATTTGGTAACCTTAATGAAATATCTGGTACAGGTGTTGCTTTCTCTAGAAATCCATCTAATGGAGAAAAGGAAGTCTTTGGAGAATATCTGTTAAAAGCTCAAGGAGAAGATATCGTTGCTGGAATAAGAACACCTGAGCCTATATCTAAATTGAAAGAACAACTTCCTGAAATATATGATCAATTTATTAAGCTTGCTAAAGTTCTAGAAGATCATAATAAAGATATGCAGGATATTGAATTTACTATTGAAAATGGTAAATTATATCTTCTTCAAACAAGAAATGGTAAAAGAAGCCCTTATGCAGCTGTAAAAATTGCTGTTGATATGGTTAAAGAAGGAATTCTTACTAAAGAAGAAGCTATTATGAAAGTTGATCCTAATGTATTACCTCAATTACTTCATGGAGATTTTGATCCTGAAGCTACTAAAACTGCTATCCTTCTTGGAAAAGGACTTCCTGGATCAGCTGGAGTCGCAATAGGAAGAGTAATGTTTGCTTCTGAAAGAGTTGAAACTAGAGCACTTTCTATTCTTGTAAGAGAAGAAACTTCACCTGAAGATATTAAAGGTATCAGTCTTGCTCAAGGAATTGTAACTGTAAAAGGTGGAGCTACATCTCATGGTGCTGTTGTTGCAAGAGGAATGGGTAAATGTTGTGTTACTGGTTGTGGAGATATTCAAATTAATGATATAAAAAGAGAAATGTATATTGGTGGACATACAGTTAAAGAGGGAGATTTTATATCTATAAGTGGATATACTGGTGAAATTTTCTTAGGTAAAGTAAAACTTACTGAACCAAAATTTGATGATAATCTTAAAGAATTTGTTTCTTGGTGTAAAGAAATAAAAAGAATGGGTGTAAGAATGAATGCTGATACTCCTGCTGATGCTTTCTTAGGAAAAGGTTTTGGAGCAGAAGGAATTGGACTTTGCAGAACTGAACACATGTTCTTCCAAAAAGATAAAATATGGACTATCAGAGGAATGATTATGAGTGATAATCCAGAAGAAAGAGCTGAGGCTTTGAAAAAAATGCTTGAAATGCAAAGAGAAGACTTCTATAACATTTTCAAAATAGTTGGAGATGAAATAGTTATTGTTAGACTTCTTGATCCTCCTTTACATGAATTCTTACCAAAAGAGCCAAAAGATAAAGAAAAAATGGCTGAAATATTAAATCTTCCTCTAATAGAAATTGAGAGAAGAATAAGAAATATGAAAGATGAGAACCCAATGTTAGGACACAGAGGATGTAGACTTGCTGTTACTTATCCTGAAATTTACAATACTCAAGCTAGAGCAATAATTGAAGCTGCTATTCAATGTGAGAAAGAGGGAATAAAAGTTAAACCAGAAATTATGATTCCTCTTATTATTGGTGTTGGTGAGCTGAAATTCATCAAAGGTAATATTAAAGCTGAAATAGATAAAGTTTTTGAAGAACAAGGTATGAAAATAGAATATAAAATAGGAACAATGATGGAAACTCCAAGAGCTTGCCTTCTTGCAGATGAAATAGCTGGTGAAGCTGAATTCTTCTCATTTGGAACTAATGACCTTACTCAAACTACAATGGGACTTTCTAGAGATGACTCTGTTAAGTTCATGGACGAATATCATGAACATGGAATTTTTAAACTTGAACCATTTGCTTCTATAGATGTAAGAGGAGTTGGAAAACTTGTTAAACTTGGTGTTGACTTGGGTAAAAAAGCTAACCCTGAGCTTGAAATAGGTATATGTGGAGAGCATGGTGGAGATCCTAAGAGTATTAATTTCTTTGAAGAAACTGGGCTTGACTATGTAAGCTGTTCTCCATTTAGAGTACTTGTAGCAATTGTAGCTGCTGCTCAAAGTTATATTAAAAACAAAAAATAGAAAATTATTTAGTAAAGGGGATAACATATGAGTGGATTAGAAAAAGAAATAGCAGAACAAGAAAAAAAATATTTGACTCTTCTTTCTACTAAATTTAAAAATATTGGAGAAACTGCTACTGAAATAATCAACCTACAGGCAATCATGAATCTTCCTAAAGGGACAGAGCATTTTCTTACTGATATTCATGGAGAATATGAAGCTTTTAATCATGTGTTGAAAAATGGATCTGGTGCAGTAAGACAAAAAATAGATGAGGTGTTCGGGGATAACCTGAACACCTTTGAAAAAAAAGAGCTGGCCACTGTTATATATTATCCTAAAGAAAAGATAGAATTTCTTGCAAAAGAGCTTAAAAATATGGATAAATGGTACAAAACTATTATTTATCGTTTAATTGAAATATGCAGTGTTGTTTCTTCAAAATATACAAGTTCAAAAGTAAGAAAAGCTATGCCTAAAGATTTTTCATATATCATCCAAGAAATAATATATGAAAGAAAAGAATTAAGAAATAAAAGAGAATATATAGCTAATATAATAGATACTATCATTTCAATAGGGAGAGCTAAAGAATTTGTAATAGCTATTTCCAATCTGATTCAAAGACTTATAATAGATAGACTCCACATAGTTGGAGATATATATGATAGAGGACCTAGTCCCCACCTTATAATGGATACTCTTATTGATTATCACAATGTAGATATTCAATGGGGAAATCATGATATTCTTTGGATGGGTGCAGGTCTTGGAAGCAAGGCTTGCATTGCCAATGTCATAAGAATATGTGCAAGATATGGGAATAATGATATTTTAGAAGATGGCTATGGAATAAACCTTCTTCCTCTTGCAGCTTTTGCTATGGAAAAATATGCTGATGACCCTTGTGAGTATTTTAAAATAAAAACAAATAAAAATACTCCATTAAAAGCTCAAATACATAAAGCTATTACTGTCATACAAATGAAAATAGAAGGAAACGTAATTGAAAGAAATCCAGAGTTTGAAATGGAACATAGAAACCTGTTTAGAAAAACTGATTTTAAAAAAGGAACTGTCATAATAGATGGAGTAGAATATGAACTGAGAGATAAAAATTTTCCTACTGTAGATGTGGATAATCCTTTAAAATTGACTCCTGAAGAAAGTGAAATCATGGAAAATCTAAGACTTGCTTTTCTTAGAAGTGAAAAATTACAAAGACATATTAGATTTCTTTTTGCTAAAGGAAGTATATATTTAAGATGTAATTCGAATCTACTCTATCATGCTTGTATTCCTTTAACTGAAGATGGTAAATTAAAAGAGGTTAATGTAAGAGGACAGAAAGTTAAAGGAAGAGAATATTTGGACCTTGCTGAAAAAATATGCAGAGAAGCATATTTCAATAGAGCTAACAGTGCAAAAGATAAATTAAACTGTGACTATGTTTGGTATATGTGGTGTGGTAAAGACTCACCTATGTTTGGTAAGGACTCTATGAAAACTTTTGAGAGATATTTTATAGAAGATAAAACTACTCATACTGAGAAAAAAAATCACTACTATACTTTCTATAATGAAGAAGCAACTTGTGATATGATATTGGAAGAATTTGATTTAAATCCTAAAATTTCACATATAGTAAACGGACATGTTCCTGTAAAGGTAAAGAAAGGTGAATCCCCAATAAAAGCAAATGGAAAACTCTACATAATAGATGGTGGCTTTTCAAGAGCTTATCAACCTGAAACTGGTATTGCAGGATATACTCTAATATATAATTCTTATGGATTAAAATTAGTTTCTCATGCTCCTTTTGAATCTACAGAAAAAGCTATAAAAGAAGGAAAAGATATAATTTCTTCCAGCCGTATAGTTAATACTAGTCAAAATAGAATAAGAGTTAAAGATACAGATATAGGTAAGGAATTACAAAATCAAATTAATGATTTAAAAAAACTGCTGAATGCCTATAGAAAAGGAATAATAAAAAGTAATGATGAATAAAGCATTAAAAAATTTTAATGCTTTATTCATTTTATTTTAACTAACTAGTGTTATATTACATATGTAATATTACAAAATTCGCGGGAGGAAAAATGAAAAAAAAATTAGGTATACTTGCACTTACTGCTGTATTAGGAACAGGAGCTTATGGTGCATCAATCGACCATATTCAGACTTACACCCCTGAATATTTAGGTAACCAAGCACAAAACGGTATGATAAATAATGTTTCAGTTTATTATAACCCTGCTGGACTTATGCAATTAGAAAGAGGGACATATTTTCATGGCGGAATGCAGATTGCATTTGGTACTGAAGAAATGAAATATAAAGGAAAAAAATATGAGGCTGATTTATTCCAACCTATTCCAAACTTTGCACTATATAGTGTAAGAGATGAGAGAGCTATCTTCTGGACATTTGGTGCAATAGGTGGAGGTGGAGATCTTGAGTATAAAGATGGAGTTGCAGGAATAGCTGTAGTTCCAGATATTTTAACAAGTCTTGGTTTTTCAGATACAAAAGATTTAGGTTCTTCTGCTGAAGGAACTAATATGTATGTACAAAATACTCTAGGAAGAGCTTGGATGATAAATGATAAACTTTCTATGTCCATAGCTGCAAGAGCTGTGCTGGGAATGAGAAATCTTAAAGGAGATTTAAATGTTGAAGGAACTCATTTTAAAGCGGGACATCAAAAACTTCATGCTGAAATAGATTCTGAAAGAACTGCTTGGGGATTTGGAGGACAGATAGGATTTAACTACAGAGCTAGTGACAGATTAAATCTGGCTTTAAGATATGATACAAGAGTTAAAATGAATTTTAAAGCTTCTGGTACTGAAGAAAAAACTTCTTTATTAGGTAATCTTTTAGGTTTTTCTGATTTCTATCCAGAATATAAGCCAGGTGTTAAATATAGAAGAGATTTACCTGCTATCTTAGCAGCTGGGGCTTCATATAAAGTAACTGACAGATGGACTATGGCTCTAAGTGGAAACTACTATTTTAACAAAGATGCTAAAATGGATAAAACTAAAGGAAGTACAATACTAGCTACTCTTGGTTCTAAACATTTTGAACCTGAATATGATAATGGTTGGGAAATTGCAGTTGGAACAGAGTATAAACTGACTGATAAATGGACTTGGATAGGAAGTATCAACTATGCTGATACTGGAGCTAAGAAAAATTCATATGATGATATAGAATATGCTTTAAATTCTATTATGGTAGGTACAGGATTAAAATATAAACCAAATGATACTATGGAATGGGTGGCTACAGTTTCTCACTTCTTCTATGATGGAAAAACTGGTAACTATGTGGAAAAATATCCTGGAAATGGAAAAATTGTTGAGCAAAAATATGATAAGAGCATAAGTGCAGTTGGATTAGGATTTACTAAGAAATTTTAATTAAGATGGAGGAGGAATACAGTGCCTAAAAAAGCCATATTTACAAAAGAACAAATATTTAAGAAAGCCTTTGAGGTGTTTAAGCAGAATGGATTGGAAGCTATAACTGCTAGAAATCTGGCAAAATCTCTGAATTCCTCTCCAGCTCCAATATACAGTTTTTATACTTCATTGGACATATTAAAAAAAGATTTAATAAATAAAGCTAAAGATGTATTCATGGAATATGTAAAAAAACCTACCACAGAATATATATTTCTTAACATAGGAATAGGTGTATGTATGTTTGCAAGAGAGGAAAAACAGCTTTTTCATACTATTTTCCTTAAAGACACTTCATACAGTGGACTTGTAAGAGAATTTAGAGATTTGATAAAAGTTGAGATGTCTAAAGATAGTAGATTTGACAAACTTGATGAAGAGTTTAAAACAAAACTTTTCCTTGACTGCTGGATGTATGCTCATGGTTTTTCTACATTAATAGCTACTAACTATTTTAAAGATGTGTCAGATGACTTTATAAAAGAAAGACTGGTAGAGGGAGCAGCAACTATGCTGTATAAAAGATTAAGAGATTACAATAAAAAAAATTAATTTAATATAAAAGAGGATATGAAGATTAGATTAATTTCTCCCTATCCTCTTTTTATATTACTTATTTACAACATTCTTTGGATTTCCTTCTAAATATGATTTTAAATTATCAAAACAGATATCCATTATATTTTGTCTTGATTCTATAGCTGCCCATGCTATGTGTGGAGTTACATTTACATTTTCACAGTTTGTCATTGGGTCATTCAAAGCAGGTGGTTCACTGCTCAAAACATCTACTCCTGCTGCATATACTTTTCCATTTTTAACAGCTTCTGTTAGATCTTCCCCATTAACTAATGGTCCTCTTGATGTATTAATTATTATCACTCCATCTTTCATTTTTTCTATATTCTCTTTGCATATTATATTTTTTGTTTCTGGTAAAAGAGGACAATGTAGTGTAATTATATCCGATGTCTTAAAAATCTCATCAAGAGATAAATTTATTACATCTGAATGATTATTTTTATCATATACAGCTATATCCATTCCAAAAGCTTTAGCTATATTTCCTACCTCTTTTCCTATATTTCCATATCCTATTATTCCTATTCTCTTCCCTTTTAATCCAATAATAGGCTTATGCCAGTAACACCATTCAATATTATTAGACCATTCTCCTTTTTTTACTGAATCACTGTGAAGAGCTACATTATTAGTTATTTCAAGTATATGTGCAAATGTCATTTGCGCTACACCACTTGAACCATAATTAGGAGTATTAGTAACTATTATTCCCAATTCTTTTGCTGCCTCTACATCTATAGTGTTATACCCTGCTGCTGTTACTGCTATATGTTTCAAATTAGGAAGTTGAAGCATTCTCTCTCTATCAAAAGGAACCTTATTTGTAATAACTATTTCTGCATTCCCAATCCTTTTTAACACTTCTTCCTCTGGTGTTCTATCATATATTGCTACATCTCCAAGCTTTTTGAACATATCCCAAGAAAGATCACCAGGATTTTCTGTATATCCATCTAAAATAACGATTTTCATAATTACCTCCTTAAAAAGTTCTGATTATTAATTTATATCCTATTACTGTAAAAAATTCAAATATTTATTTTTTATTTTGATTTAATGTGATTTAGTCACAGACAAAATTTAAAATATAGTGTATAATAAAAACATAAATAAGAATAAAATATATTTAAAGGAGGAAATGATATGGCAATTTTACATATAACAAAAGAAAATTTTGATAAAGAGGTTTTAAAATCAGATGTACCTGTATTAGTTGATTTCTGGGCTGATTGGTGTGGACCATGTAAAGCTTTAGGACCTATCCTTGAAGAAGTAGAAAGTGAATTAGCTCCAGGAGTAAAGATAGCTAAAATAAATATAGATGAGCAAGAAGAATTAGCTGCTCAATTTAGAGTAATGAGTATTCCTACATTATTACTTTTCAAAAATGGGCAACCAGTTGAAAAATCTGTAGGACTTATATCAAAAGATCAAGTTATAGAATTAGGAAAAAGATAATATAACTAAAAGGAGGTTTTTAACCTCCTTTTTTATTTCAATGCCTCAAGTTTCTTTTTATCTTTTATAATAATACTTCCTCTTGATAGAGAAACTATTCCTTCTTTTTGAAAATATTTAAGCATGCGTGATACAACTTCCCTTGCACTCCCTAAATTTTTAGCAATGTACTCATGAGTAAAATTGAGAATATCGCTTTCTTTCTCTCTGCTTTGTTCTAAAAGAAAAAAAGCCAGTCTTTTGTCAAAGCTTGTAAAAAGTATCTGCTCCATCGCCCACATGGTTTCAGAAAAATGGCAATTCATTATATCATTTATAAAACTCTCCACTTTTATATTTTTATTTTTCAACTCTTTAAATGCAGATGAACTTATAAGAAATACTTCACTGTCTACCTCAGCATCTACCATTATACTGAAGGTAATATTTTTTAATATACAAGACGCAGTTAAAAGACATGTTTCCTTTTCACCAAGCCTATATAAAGTAACCTCTCTCCCTTCTGGAGAAAGTATATACACTCTCAACTCTCCTTTTTTTATTAAAAGAACTCCTGTACACTCTGTTGAATCATGTATAATAGAACCTGCTTTATATAATTTTAATTTTGTATTATTTTTTATAAGCCTTTTTTCATCAGAAGAAAGTTCATTCCAAAATGGAAATGACTCAGAAAAAAAATTTTCATTTTCTGAATTAATCATTTTTCCCTCCTAATTTGCTTCTTGTCAAATTCAGATATATATTTACAATTTCTTAAAATAGTTTCAATCTCTTTCATTACCATATCAAATTTATTTCCATCTATGCCAGTTTTATCTGTCATAGGATATAATACTGTTCTTTTTATAAAATCCATTATGTCTTCCACTTTTACATAATCTACTTCAACATTTTCTTTTAATATATTTTTTATAAATTTCAAACATACTCCATAAGCTATACTCAAGTTTATTTCTGTTCCTTTTAAAGAGATTATATAAGGGGATTTTATTATAGCAGAATGAAGCACTATCATAAGTTCTTTTAATCTATTTTTTTCCTGTTCATAGTATACTCTTCTGTTGCTCATTTGTTCTAGCCCCCTTAATTTTATTTTACATTATACCATATTTTTGGAATAATTCAAAAAAAGTCATTACTAACAAGAAAATGAATATCTCAAAAATATAATTATTAAAATAAAAATATACTTGTTATATTCTTTTAATTAAAATAATATAATTGACAATAAGAAAAAATATAGTATACTTCTTTTGAAATAGAATAAATATTATTTTGACCAAAATAATGTCCAAAAAAAGATGGAGGGGTATAAATGAGTAAAAAAACTATTGAAGAGGTTGCAAAAAATATTTGGGAATATGCTGAAATAAGATTTAAAGAATATAAATCAGCAGAAGAATTGGCTGAATATGCCAGAGAAGCTGGCTTTCAAGTGGAAATGGGAATAGGTGGATTAGAAACTGCTTTTAAAGCAACTTATGGTGAAGGTCACCCTGTAATAGCCATACTTGGAGAATATGATGCTCTCCAAGGACTTTCTCAAGCAGAAGATTCTACACATAAGGAAAAAGGAAAACAAGAAATAAATGGTCATGGGTGTGGGCACCATTTGTTAGGTGCTGGAGCTCTTTATGGTGCTGAAATAGTAAAAAATTATTTAAAAGAAAATAATTTAAAAGGAACTATTGTCTTTTATGGTTGCCCTGCTGAAGAAGGAGGCTCAGGAAAAACATGGATGATGAAAAACGGAGCTTTTGAAGGAGTAGATTTAGCTCTTACATGGCACCCTTTTCCATATAATGGAGTTTTTTCATTAGCTACATTGGCAAATTATCAAGTTTATTTCAGATTTGAAGGAAAAGGTTCTCACGCTGCTGCAAGTCCTCAACTTGGAAGAAGTGCTCTTGATGCAGTAGAGTTGATGAATGTAGGAGCTAATTATCTTAGAGAACATGTAATACAGGAAGCGAGATTTCATTATGCTGTAACAAATACTGGAGGAATATCTCCAAATGTAGTACAACCTGATGCTGAAGTTTTATATCTCATAAGAGCTCCTAAATTAAATCAAGTTGAAGATATATTCAGAAGAATATGCAATATAGCAAGAGGAGCAGCTTTAATGACAGAAACTAAAGTGAAAATGGTTTTTGACAGAGGAACTAATGAATACAAAGGAAATAAAGAAATAGAAAAAATAATGTTTAAGAATTTAAAGAAATTTGAAAATATTGAATATTCAACTGAAGAAATTGCCTATGCTAAAAAATTTAAAGACACTCTTTCTGAAAAAGAAATTACTTCTGAATTTGGTTGGATAGAAAAAGCCAGTGGAAAAGAATGGAAAAATATTAAAGATATGATGTTAAATGAATATATTTTCAGAGGAAATATTCCTTATGATGAAAATTTCAATTATCTTTTATCAGGTTCTACAGATGTAGGAGATGTAAGTAAAAAAATGCCCACTGGACAAATATTTACAGCATGTTATGCATTAGGTACTCCATCTCATTCTTGGCAGATGGTGGCACAGGGGAAAAATAGCATTGCAATGAAGGGTATGAAATATGCTGGTCAAGTATTGGGACAGACTGCTATTGACATTTTTGAAGATCCAATTCTTTTTGAAAAAATAAAAAAAGAATTTGAAGAAAATTATGAGGAATATGTTTCACCTTTAAAATATGACAAAGTGCCAATAGAATTATAAAATTTCAAGGGGGTTATATGCAACAGATATTTTATGTAATATGTTTTTTAAGTTTTCTTCTTATTCTTGGTGTTTTTATTAAATCTAAAGTAAAAATATTTCAAGAACTTTTTATACCTGCTTCTGTCATTGGAGGATTTATTGGGTTGATATTTGGTCCAGAAGTTTTAGGAAAAGTATTTTCTTTTTCTCTTCCAGCTGCATGGTTAAAAGAAATGGCTCTTCTTCCAGGAATATTAATAGTTCCTGTAGTTGCTGCTGTTCCTCTAGGATTGGAATTTAAAGGCAGTAATGGAAAAGGGGTTGTAAGAGATGTAGGATTAATGGGTGGGATACTTTTTATTGCTACATTTCTGCAGGAAATTGTTGGATATTTTGTAAATTTTATATGCACAAGATTCTTAAATATTGATTTATATGGTTCTTTTGGAGTTGAGCTCAATGCTGGTTTTTCTGGTGGACATGGAACAGCTGGAATGATAGGAAGAACTCTGCAGGAAATGAATATGGATTACTGGGCTGTTGCTCAGGGAATAGCCACTACTACTGCTACTTTTGGACTTATTTGTGGAATTCTTTTTGGTATATTTTTGATTAATAAGGCTTGCCGTAAAGGTGAAACTTCTCTTTTAAAAAAACCTTCAGATATCCCTATGGAACTGAAAAGAGGATACTATACAGATATATCTAAACAGGGAAGTATTGGTAGAGAAACTATGCTTTCATCATCTATTGATGCTCTTGCTTTTCATGCAGCAATAATATTTTCAGTATGTGGTATTTCTTATATTATTCTCATGATTATAAAAAAATATAAGATTCCTGTACTTTCTTCATTTTCTGTATGGGCATTTGCTATGGTGATAATGATTATTGTATGGAAAGTTATAAAAAAATTAGGGTTAGAATGGTGTGTTGATACTAAAGTTAAAAGTAAAATAACAAGTATGCTTACTGAATTTGCTGTTGTAAGTGCTGTTGCTACCCTTCCTTTAAGAGCTGTATTTTCATATTTTATTCCAATAATGGCAATGATGATACTTGGATTCATAGCTACTTGGTGGTGTATAAAATATTTCTCATATAAGTATTTTAAAGGAAATTATGCATTTGAAAGAGCAGTTGCAATGCTTGGAACTTGTTTAGGAGTATTTCTTACAGGACTTCTTTTATTAAGAATTTGTGATCCTGAATTTTCTACACCTGTATTAGGAGATTATTCCTTAGGATTTTCTCTTACAGCACTTATAGGACCTATTCTTATGGTATCATGTATTAATCTCAGTCTAGCTTATGGTCCTCTTATTCCTATATTACTAAACATTGGACTTATGGCAATATTCTACATTATTATGGTTGGACTAGATAAAAAAGGAAAAAGTTCATGATAAAAATTGCTGTTATCTCTCCTGAAAATTCACTTCCTTTTATAAAAAAAGGAATTAAAGAAAATGATAAATATTGTGTAGAATATTTTATCTATGAAAATTTAGAAGAAACTGTAGATATTTACAAAAAAAACTTTCATAAATTTGATGTTTTTCTTACAAGTGGTGAATTGGGAAAGATATTTCTTGAAGGAAAACTAAAAAAAATAATCAAGCCTATTTATTCTTTGGAGATAAAAAGAGAAGAACTTTACCAGATACTTTTCAAAATATTGAAAAATAATCCAAATATAAATTTCTCAAAAGTATATATTGATTTCATAGATAAAAGTAACAAAGATTTTTATTTTAAAAATATATTTGATACTGATGAACCTTTTACTACTGAATTCAATATTGAAAATCCTAATTTTTATGAAGATATCTTTCATAATCATTGTATTTTACACAAAGAAGATAAAGTACAGCTTTCAATTACTAGATTAAGTAATTTAACAGAAAGACTTGAAAAAGAAAAAATCCCATTTATATTTTTATTTCCTTCTGAGGATAATATAAAAGATACTATAGAACATATGATATCAAAAATAAAAATAGCTGGATTAGATGATAAAAAAATAATTGTTGGAAAAATTAAACATTTTGATTCTAATAAAACTTATAAACCTATATTAGAAAAGCATATTAAAAATTCAATAATTTATGAACTGGATAACGAAATTGAAATAATAATGATAAAGAAAGATTTTATTGATTTCACAGAAAATCTATCAGGAAAAATTTTTTCAACAATAGGTACAATAATAGTAGGTTGGGGCTGTGGAGAAAATATATCAGAAGCCAGACTAAATGCAGAAAAAGCTTGTGAAAAAAGTGAAGTATATGGGGAAGAAATCAGTTATTTTTTTGAAAAAGGAAAATTTACAGCTTTAAAAGGATTTAGAAAAAAAGATGTGAGAGATTTTGGAATATATGAAAAACTAAGAAAGTTAAATATTTCTAAAACTCTTTTTGAAACGCTTTTAAAAATTTATGAACAAGATATATGGATAACAGCAGAAGAATTAGCTGGATATATTGGGCTTAGTAGAAGAACTGCCAGCAGAATATTAAAAAAATTAGAAAAAAATAAGCTTGCAGATATGTCTTTATTAGGAGGAAATATAGGAAGACCTTCTAATAAATATAAATTAAATTTTTAGCAAAATTTAAGATAAGAATACTTTTAAATATTAAATTATTTGAAGTATTCTTATTTTTTATTTATGGATAATTTATTCTATGCTATAATATTTTATATAAATACAATATTTATAGAATAATTTTGGAGGGAAAAGTGAACATTAATGAATTACAACTTGAATTAGACCAAAAATTAAAAAATAAAAGTTCTTTTTTTAATTTTATTAAAAATTTGATACTTGAAGAGAATTGCTCTTCTATTTTAGATATGTTTCACAGTTCTCTTTTTAAAGAACTTGAAACTCTTTATGGTCAAAAATTTATTAAAATACTAAAAACTATATGGGGAAATACATTAAATTTCACTTATGAAGTTGACCCTTTAAAACCAGCTTTTAGAGATAAAAATAATATGGAGCTTTATATTCAGCCTGCAATGTTTAAATTATGGTACTTATTGAAGGTATGGCAAAATGATTTTAATATTATGACTCTTATTACACCAGATAATATTTCTAAAAATTATTCTCTTGAAGATATAATTGCTTATGAAATTGATAATAAAAACAATGAACTTTTACTTTTATTATCAACATATATAAAAAGTGAAAAAGATAATATTACAACTGATATAATCAGAGGTATAATAAAAAGCTCTGATTATTCTCTTTATTTGAAATTATTTGAGCTTCTTCCTAAAAAAACTGTAAATAGTAAATTAAAAAAAAATATTCTAACTAATGCTGACCGAGGAAATATTGAGGCATTCAAAACTCTCATAAGTTTTATTTTAAATAAAAAACTATTTTCTTCTAATGAAGTTATAGAGGCTATAGCTGGTTGGACTGGTATTGAATTAAAGTTTTCATCTCCTGAAGAAGTAAAATTATTTTTTATAATAATAAATGATGTCCTTATTGATAAAAAGAAAAGAAATTTTATTTATTCTCAAGGAAATGAGTCTGAATATATTTTCTTCTCTCTTTGGGCTGAAGGATTAAAAGATTTTCCTACAATGAAAAAAAAGATTTTTTTATTTAACGATAGTAAAAATAATATGGAGGTTCTTAACGCTCTTCATTACCTTTATTTAATTGGAACTGATGATGAAAGAAGAGAAGCTGCAATGCATAGAATGAAAAAGAAAGTTAATCCTCTATATGCTTATTATGTTGTTCAAAATTATATAACTCATATTTCTTATCCTAATCGTATAACTGCATTTAAATATTCACTTAAAACTCAGAGAGAAATGACGCTTCTTTATGATGATACATTTTTTAAAGATAAGAAAACTTTGAATAAACACTTTGAAATATTCTATAAATTAGCAATCGATATGCATCAATATCTATATTCTTATGAAAAACCATTTTGTTGGTCTGAATATATAAAAGATCCAGAAGGTATATTTTATAAACTTTTTGATATTGTTGCTTATGATAATTATCCAGAAGAAAAAATTGATAGACTTTGTGATATTGTAATACATTCAACTGATGAAGTAATGCTTTTCTTTCTAACTCACTTTATAAAAGAAGAAAGAAGCGAAAAACAAAGAAATTTTGTTCTTTTTCTTCTAAAAGAAGGTTCTTCACTTTTAAAAGAAAGAGCAGTTTTTTATATAAAATCATCTAAAGTATCCCTTTCTTCTGAAGAAAAAGAAGCTGTCATAAATCTTTTTGATGCTTCTGTAAAAAATTCACATAGAGTATTAATAACTTCACATATTTTAGATTTTCAAAGAGATTTGATGTTAGAAATAGTAAGTGAAATTATTCTTACTAAAAATAATCCTTTAAAAAAAGAGGCAGCAGAAACATTTCTAAAACGTCTTAGAAAGGATAATACTTTTCCTCATTACCTTGAAAGTTATAAGAAAAAGAAAGAAGAAGCTTCTATGAGGCGAAAAAAAGCAAAGGCTTCTCCTAAAGAAACTGAAATAACCCCAGAAAAAGAAAAAAATTATCTTCAAAAATCTATTAAAAAAAGTGGATTTAGAATATATGACTCACAAAAAGCTCCTTTTTTATTTGAGCCTGAAGATGTAATTATTTCTGAAATTCCTTCTATTAAAGATTTTTTCAACTTAAATTTGGAAGAATTTGAAGCTGAAATAATTAATTCCTCTGTGGAAAATTTCTTACAACTTCTTCCATTAAATAATTTGCTTGAAATAGATTTTGCTTTAAGGTTTGAAGTTTTTTTCGATTTAGATTCTAAACAAGAGAGCAGGGTTCATTCTGTGTTTTCACTTTTTATAACAAATAGTTTTAACATAGAAAAAATGGAAAAAATATCAATTCTTGCAAGAAAAAAAGAGTGTACTCCTCAAAAATTATTAAAAAAAATAAATAATCTATATTCTAAATTTGACACAAAAGAAATATTTAATATGAAAATGGATATAATAAATTGTTTTTTTGAAAGTTTATCTAAAGAAGCATACCTAAACACTGAAATAATTGATTTCATGAAAGCTTTATTTGATATTATATCTGACAAAGAATTAAATAATATAAATATGTTTAGAACTTTTTTCTTTACTTACTATGTTTTTTACTGTAAAAGCATGTATCAATTGAAAAAGTTAGATATAATTTATTTTTTAAAAGCCTTTAGTATGAAGTTGATTCCAGCAGATGAGGTATATAAAGAACTTCTTGAAAGAGAAAATAGTTTTAATCAACTTTCAAGTTTCCTTAATTTACCTCCAGAAGAAAGAAAAAAATATTCCTTTGATCCTGAAGCTGAATCTAAAATAATTTCTACTATAGTTAAACTAGAAATAAATAGAAAAGGTGAATCTAAAAGGAGTGAACTCACTCATCTAGTTCCTGCTATAAAAAAAATAGAAGGAATATCTCTGCTTTTCTCTATATTGGAAATTATGGAATATGAAAGAATAGAAATAGTCTATGATTTTTCATTAAAATCATTGTCTAAAAAAGATACTTTAAACTATTTTCTTTCTATCTCTCAACCTGCTGCAACTGATACAATAAAAGATATAAAAGAACTAATTTTATTATTAGATAATCCTTATTCTTTAAAAAATCTTTTATTGCTTACAGCAATTCATATTCTTAAATGGAGGCCATTATTATCTGAATATCTTAATTGTCAATATTTAGATGAAGTTCATTGTTTTTTTAAGACTCATTTAAACTATGAGAGAAGTTTTGAAAATAGAATGACTCTTCTTAAATACACTTCAATAAAACCTGAAGAATTTGAAAAAGGAAGATTTGATATTAAATGGTTTAAAAGACTGTATAATTTAATGGGAGAATTAGAGTTTGAGCAAATCTATGATTCCTATAAAAAGAAATTTTCTAAGTCTGAACCTTTTGAAAGATTTACTGCGTCATTATCTGGTATTTTTAATTTTAAAGATATTGAATCATTAGAAAAAGAGGTAAAAAAACAGAATAAAAAGGCCTTACTTTGTTATTCTCTTATTAATTACAAAAAATTTCCTGATAAACCACTTGAAAATATTTATGACACTATTAGATATCATGCTAAAACCTCTGATTTATTAACTAAAGGTCAGCTAGAAATAACTATTATTGCATTAAATAATTTTTTAGATAATATAGGTTTTTCATCAAGAGCATTTCTAGAACTAAGTTTAGACAAAGAATATCACCCTTTATTAAGAACATTTTTAAAAAAAGAGAATCAACCATCACTATATATTGCTTTAGTTCCTCCAAATAAACTTGTTCTTAAAAATTATAACTATGAAGAAATAATCAATTATCAAAAAGAAAAATATATAATGAAAGCTTATGAAGCTGTACAAAATTATAATATTCTAATAAAAGATTTAGTAGAGTATCTAAAACATTCTATGCACACAAGAGGAGAATTAGTTCCTTCTGAAATTTTTGCTGCTGGAAAAAATCCTTTAACATCTTTAGTTGTAAAAAATATTATATTTGAAATAGATGAAAGTATCTATGCATTTGTAAAAGGAGATTCTTTTATAACCTTAGATAACAAAAAAATTTCAATTACTAAATCCAATAAAGTTAAAATAGCACACCCTATAGATATGCCATCTGATGTTATAAAAAGATTTAAAGATTATTTTAAAAGTAATGATATTATTCAAGAATTTAAACAACTTGATATGAAAACTTATGTTTTAAAAAATAAAGAAGCTTATAAAAAAGAACTAATTCATTTTCTTGACACATATCTTTATTATAATGTTCTATATGAATTTCTTATTAATCACAACTGGGAAAATCTTGATGAGAATACTTTTATCAAACCTTATATTCAAGATAATCTAGTTATTAAATTAGAAATTAAATATAAAATTACTATTTCTAACAGTGAAAAAACAGCATACATTTCTTCTATAACTTTTCTTAACCTTCAAGAAAATAAAGCTGAATCTTTTTCAAAAATACCTGTTAGAATTCTATCAAATATTTTATATGATTTAAATCATATTTTTAATTATTCTAATAGTAAAAAAAGTAATGTGGAGATAAAATATGACTAAAAAAATATTAATAGTGGAAGATGAAAAAAATTTAATAAAAGTAATTGAAGATACTTTAGTAGAAGAAGATTTTATTACTTTTAAAGCTTTAGATGGGGAAACTGCATTGGAAATGTTTTATGAACATAATCCTGATCTTATATTACTTGATATAAACCTTCCTAAAATGAATGGTTGGGAAGTTTGCCAAAATATAAGAAGAGAATCTAATATTCCTATAATAATGATGACTGCTAGAGATTCTGAAATTGATGAGTTAAAAGGTTTAAGCATTGGAGCTGATGATTATATTACAAAACCTTTCAGTCTGAAAGTTTTAAATATAAAAATAAAAAAAATACTTAAAATAGATGAAAACAGCTCTTATAAATTTAGTAATCTTTCTTTTGATTTCCGAAGTGGTGAGCTTGTAGTAAATGGAGAAAATATTGAACTCACAAGAAGAGAAATTCAATTTCTAGAATACCTTATAAAAAATAAAGGAATAATTTTTTCAAGAGATGTTCTCTTAAACGAAGTCTGGGGTTTTGATTTTGAAGGTGATGACAGAGTAGTAGATACTTTAGTAAAAAGACTTAGAAAAAAATTGGGAGATTACAGTGATATGATAAAGACTATAAGAGGAATGGGGTACATATTTGATGAAAATAAAAATTAATTTCTTTCAAAAGATTTTTATCTTTTCAATTTTTATAGTTATCTTTACTGTTCTTACTGGATATATGTTAAATATATTTTTTCTTGATGACTTTTACGTCTATAGAAAAAAAGAAAAAATGTTAGAAGCTGTTGATATTTCTAAATCTCTTTTATCTGATGAAGAAATTTTTAAAGAATATGTAGAAGATCTTAGAGATAAAGAAGGAATAGATATAGCAGTTCTTAAAAAAAATAGTATGCATAAAATGCGAGGAAGAAGAGAGGATATGCATAATAATGATTCCCCTTCTACTGGTTTCAATATTACAAGTATTTCAAGAACAAATATAAAGCTTCTTATATATAACGAGCCTCTTCCAGATGGTCGTATATTAGCTTTGAGAACCTCTTTATCTGTCATGAGTGCACATAAACATGAAATGTATGTATTTAATATTCTTACAACTATAACATCAGTTCTTCTCAGTATGATAATTGGAAGAATTTTTTCTAAGCAAATAACTAAAAATATAAAAAAATTAAATAGAGTAGCTGGTAAAATATCTATATTGGATTTTTCTGAAAAAGCTGAAATTGAAAGTGGAGATGAAATCGAAGAATTAAGTCAGAGTATTGATAAAATGTCTGACAGCCTTTCTCTTTCTATTGAAAATTTAAAAGCTTTTGCTTCAAATGCTTCTCATGAATTAAGAACTCCTATTACGGTTATCAGCACTTATGCTCAAGCTCTCATCAATGGAGTTGTAAAAAATGACTATGACAAATCTAAATATTATAAAGCGATAGCAAAGGAAAGTATGGATATGAATGAATTAGTTGGAAATCTTCTTACTATTTCACGTCTTTCTTCTCCTGGAATAAAGTTAAATATGTCCGAAGTTAATATCTTATCCATTCTAAAGCAAAGTATTGAAAAATATGAAATGCTGGAACTTGAAAAAGATATAGAATGGAATATAAAACTTAAAGAACAGAAAGTTTTTTGTGATATAAAAATATTGAAAATAGCATTTGATAATATTATTCAAAATGCTTTAAAATATTCTAAAGAAAACGATGTTATTTTAGTTTATGAAATTAATAGAAGAATATATATTGAGAACAGCATTGATGGAGGTGGAACTGGAGATATTTCTAAGTTATGGGAACCTTTTTCCCGTGGTGATAATGCAAATGAATTAAGTATAGAAGGAAATGGACTAGGACTCTCAATTGTAAAAAAAATCATGGAATTAAATAAAATTTCCTGCGGTATCCAATTAAAAGATAAAAAATTTACTTTTTGGTTTGACATACTGAGGTCATAATCACATGATATTATTTTGTTACATAAAAAAGAACAAAATAATATGGAGGACGATAATTATGAAAAAATTTACAATAATAGGAATTATGATATTTGCTTTAGGAGCTACTGCATTTGCAAGAGGACATCAAAATAATATGCACTCTGGATCTACATATTGTGGTTCAGGAGTAAATCAAACTGGATTTAAAAGAAGTCCTGAAATGGAAAGATCAAAGCTTGTTATAGATGAAAAAAAATTAGAAATTAGAAAAGAGCTTGTTAAGGATAAACCAGATTGGAATAGAGTTGAAAAATTAAATACTGAAATTGCTAATGAACATGGAAGAATGAGAACTTCAGTTATGAAATCAAGAGTTGAATACAACCAAAACCTTGCAAATAAACCACAATAATTAATAAAAAATTTATACCTATTAATCAAGAGATTTAAAAGTAATTTTTAAATCTCTTTTTTATTTTTTCAAATAATTGTTCTCTTTACATTCACTATCATAATAGAGTAGAATATAACTAAAATATTAAAAAATAAATCAGATTTGGAACAGGGGGAAACAAAAAATGAAATTAGTTGTATCAGATTTAGACGGGACTCTACTAGATACAAAAAGTCAAATTACTGATTATACAAAATCAATTATAAAAAAATTAGTTAATAATGGAATTGAATTTGCTATAGCTACAGGAAGAGGTCCTGCATCTGCCATAAAACTAAAAAAAGACATAGGATTAGATATCTATCTTATTTGTAATAACGGTGCTAATATATATGATAAAAAAGAAAATAGTATATTTGAAAAAGTTATCGATAAAAAAATTTCTCAAAATATAATAAAACTTTTGAGAGATAGAAAAGTGGCATATAACGGATTTATAGATGATGATTTTTATAGAGATGAATATGATAAAACTGACTATAGTAGAAGAACTGATTTTATAGAACATATTCTTGGAGATATTGAAGAATGTCCTGCTCTTCATAAAATAATAATAGTAGAAGAGGCAGATATTATCCTTAGAATAAATAAAGAGTTGCGAGAAAAATTTTCTAATGTAGTAGAAATAACTATTTCTGATCCTGAATGTATAGACATAGTTCCTAAAGAGTGTAGCAAAGGAAATGCACTTAAAATTATTGCTCAGCAATTAGGAATAGAAATGGAAAGAGTCATGGCTTTCGGTGATGGAGAAAATGATCTTGATATGCTTAAAAAAGTTGGGCACCCTGTAGCCATGGAAAATGCTCAAGATATTGTAAAAAAAGAAATAAATAATACTGCACCTAAAAATATTGAAAATGGTGTAGCACTGTATCTAGAAAAATTTTTTAAACTTTAAACTTATATTATTGGAGGGGAAAAATGCTGGGAAATATTGTAAATACAGCTTCTATTGTTCTTGGAAGCCTACTTGGTATGTGGTTGAAAAAAGGTATTCCTGATAGAATAAAAGATATAATAATGACTTCTATGGGACTTTCTATATTAACCTTAGGAATAAAAGATGGAATAAACTTTAATAATGGTATGCTTATAATACTATTTATGGTTGTTGGAGGAATTATTGGAGAACTTCTAAGAATTGATGAAAGACTTACTATGCTTGGAGTTTATTTAGAAAAAAAATTTTCTAAAAGCGATAATAATGACATAGTTAAAGGTTTTGTTACTACAAGCATAATGTTTAATGTAGGAGCAATGGCTATTGTAGGTTCTATAAAAAGTGGTCTTTCTGGAAACAATGAAATACTTTTTATAAAGGCACTTCTTGACGGAGTATCTTCTCTTATTTTTTCCTCAAAATATGGAATAGGTGTTTTATTTTCTGCAGCTACAGTATTTGTTTATCAAGGTTCTATATTTCTCTTTGCCTTCTTTATAAAAAGTGGATTAGATGATGCTGTCATTAATCAAATATCTGTTGTGGGAGGCTTGATGATGATAGGATTAGGAATAAATCTTTTATTTAATAAAAATATAAAAATAGGAAATCTTATGCCTGCATTATTTATTCCTATTATATATAAAGTTATTGTATCATTTTTTTAGTACTACAATAAAAAAATATTGACACATAATAAAAAAAGTAGTACTATTAATACCATAAACAAAATTTTAATTAAAAAAGGAGTTAGTTATGTTAAGCAACACTTTAAAAATAGTTACAATATATACATATATACTACTCATATCATAATTTAAAGGGTTGATTTTTTACATAAAATTTCTTATGTTAATCAAGCCTGTTTTCAGTATACAAAATACAAAGAGGCTTGGGATAAAAAGTTATTAAGCTTAGGCCTATTCTATATTTTTATAGACCTAAGCTTTTTTTATTAAAATTTTTAAGGGGGGAGTAAATGAAAAAAGTATTTTTTATTTTTCTGCTAATATTAGGACTTGTTGGTTGTTCTGATAAAGAAGAAAAGGGAGCAAAAGGTGAAAAAACAAAGAAAGAACAAATTTTAAGAGTTGCATTGAATGGAAAACCAAAAGGTGTGGATCCTCATATGTACTCAGAAGTAATTGGTGGAATAATGTCTCAACAGATTTTTAACAGTCTTGTGGAAATAGATGAAAATGGAAACATCATTCCTGAACTAGCTGAAAGCTGGGAATTCAAAGATCCAACTACACTTGTATTTAATCTGAAAAAAGGTGTTAAATTCCATAATGGTGATGAATTAAAAGCTTCAGATGTAGTATTCAGTATTAACAGAATGAAAAATAAACCAGCAAGTATGGTCATGGTTGAACCTATTTCAGGGGCTGAAGCTCTTGATGACTATACTGTAAAAATAAGTTTATCAAAACCTTTTTCATCAATATTGTATAATCTTGCACACCCAAGAACATCTATATTAAATGAAAGAAGTGTAAAAGAACAAAAAGATGATCTTTCTATAGCTGGTATCGGAACTGGACCTTTCAAACTTATTGAATGGGGAACTGGAGAACAGATTATTCTAGAATCTTTCAAAGATCATTTTCAGGGAGCACCTAAATATGACAAGCTTGTAGTTAAAACTATAACTGAAAATACTGCAAGAGCTATGGCATTAGAAGCTAAAGATGTGGATATTGCCTATACAGTAGCACCTATTGATTTGGAAAATCTTAAAAATAACCCAGATCTTGTTATAGTAAGTAAACCAGTAGTATTAACAGAATCTATAACATTTAACTTTGATAAAGAAAAATTTCATAATAAGGCTCTTAGAGAAGCTATTGCTATGGCTATAGATAAAAAAGGGATCATTGAAGCTATCTATAACGGACTTGCTATCGAAGCAAATTCACCTGTTAGTAATGTGGCTTTTGGATATTCAGATAAAGTAACTGGACTTCCTAGAGATATTGAAAAAGCTAAACAGATAGTTGAAGAAAACGGTTTAACTGGAACTAAGCTAAAAATAATAACTAATGATAATCCATCAAGAGTGCAGGTAGCACAAATCATTCAATCAAATCTTAAAGAAATAGGATTAGAACTTGAAATAGAAGTTGTGGCATGGGCTACTTATCTTCAAGATCTTGCTAATGCAAACTTTGAAATGAAACTTGGAGGTTGGAGTGGAGGAACTGGAGATTCTGATAATATCCTTTTCCCTTTATATCACAGCAGTTCTGCTGGAGCAGCTGGAAACCATGGAAGATATAAAAATCCTGAACTTGATAAATATATAGAGGCTGGAAGAGCTACTTCTGATCCAGTAGAAAGAAAGCGTAACTATGAAATAGCTCAGCAAATGATTCAAGATAATATTGCTTGTGTTCCTCTTTATTATTCAATGGATAACATGGTAATGAGAAAAAATATCAAAAACTTTAAATTCAGATCTACATATTTCCATGTAATAAAAGATATTGAGTTTTAATCTATAAAAATTTATTTATTAATTAAGGGGGAAACTTTATGACGAATGCAGGTTACATGTTTTTATTTTTATTTTTGACGGTACTATTCTTTGCAATAGGAGATTTTTTAGGAGTTTTTACAAAAGCTAAACTTTCATCAGTTTTTGTTGCAATGTTTTTGTTTTTAGTTGGGTTTATGACTAAAATGATTCCAGCTGATATGATTCAAAAAGCAGGATTATCTCAATCTGCTGCTTGGAGTGCTCCTTTACTTATTTTCCATATGGGAACTATGATCAACATCAAAGAACTCATCGATGAATGGAGAACTGTTGTTATGGCTATTATTTCTATGATAGTCGGAATTATTGCTGTTTTTGCAGTCATTCCTCTAGTAGGAAAAGAGGCTGCTGTTGTTTCTATCCCTATCATCAATGGTGGAATAATCGCAACTCAGATAATGACTGGTGCTGCTATGGAAAAAGGATTCCAAACTGTTGCTGCACTTGGTACTCTTGTTTATGCTATTCAAAAATTTGTTGGAACTCCACCTGCTTCATACTTTGGTATGAGAGAGGGAAGAAAAGTTCTAGAACAGTTTAGAGCTGGTAAAATTCAAGCTTCTACTGATGAAAAAAAGGCTGCTGTTAAAGAAACTAAAGTAACTTTTGCTAAAAAGAATGAAAAATATTTCACTTCTTTTATTTGTATGGCTATTGCTGCTGCTGCCGCTTTTATTTCAAGATTAATTCAAGAAAAAACTGGGCTTAATGCAAGTATCACTGCACTTTTATTAGGAACTATACTTTCTTACAGTGGAGCTGTTCCTAATGCTATTCTTGATAAAGCAAAAGTTTCTGGATTCCTTTCATTTGCAGTTTTTGCAAGTTTGATTCCATCTCTTGCTAAAATATCTTTTGGAGATCTTACTACTTTAGGATTCCAGTTATTATTAATCTTTGCTGCATTTGTAGTTGGAACATATATCTTGATTTATTTACTTCCTACATGGAAAATAGTTGGTTCAAGAGATCTTGCGATGGGTATTGCTATGGCTCAGCTTCTAGGATTCCCAGCTACATATCTTATTGCTAACGAAATAGCTACTGCTCTTACAGATGATGAAGAAGAGAAAAATGCTATACTTAAGAGAATAATTCCAGCATATGTTGTTGCAGGACTTGCTTCAGTAACAACTATTTCTATCATTATTGCAGGAATATTTGTTGAATTTCTTTAATTAACTAAAATATATCTTCATCTAATTTAAAAATTAATCTTTAGGAGGAATAAGATGTTAAAATTTGATTCTACTATTTATCCATATCCATCAAGAAGAAATGTGATGTACGCTAAAAACGGTATGGTAGCAACTGGATCTCCACTTGCTGCACAAGCTGGACTTGAAATACTTA
>ERZ860059.150-NODE-150-length-54128-cov-2.509570_pt1 | contig 54128 bp, 53 predicted proteins | sample MGYA00510113_ERZ860059 | MGnify/ENA primary metagenome ERZ860059 (study PRJEB30046, sample SAMN00715190) | human gut metagenome | study: EMG produced TPA metagenomics assembly of the A metagenome-wide association study of gut microbiota in type 2...
TCGGTTCCGTACATCTTGGCGGTCCGTCGGGCGCCGGCCTCAAGAACGGCGGTCGGAATACACATGGCAATCACGACTACGATCAGAGCGATCACAATACCTGCAAACAGCGACTGCATAATAAACGCCGCTAAACCGCCCACCGCTAAACCTGCAAGAGGGGCTGACTTTCGGCCCATGAGCTCACGCAGCATCATCGTGATGACAAATCCGATGAAGAGCACAGCCACCCAAGGTTCGTCCCACAGAGCTTCGGCCGGATCGTAAAGAATATTGGCTTCGGAACGTTTCTTCTGCGGCGCCGGAAGTTTGGCATCTTCAATCAGCGTAAACACTTTGTCCAAGGCCTGACTGATGCCTTGGTAGTAGTCGTTCTGACGGAAGTTCGGCGCCATCACGTCCGTGATAATGCGGGACGCGGCCACATCCGGAATGGCCCCTTCGAGCGCTCTCATCACATCAATACGGATTCTGTGGTCATTGACGGCAACGATCAGGAGAAGACCGTCTCCGACATCCTTACGGCCCAGTTTCCAGTTGTCACCGACGCGATGTGCGTAGTCTTCGATCGGCTCGCCGTTCGTGGAAGGAACGATGATAACGGCGATCTGAGAACCGTACTTCTCCTCAAATCCCGCAAGTTTGGCTTCAAGCGAACGTTTTTGTTCGGCCGTCAGAAGGTGTGCAGTATCGGTGACATAAGCCACTTCCGGTATCGGAAGCAGGTCAGCCGCCGATACCGTGCAGAAAAGCGCGCTCAGCCAAAAGAAGAACGCACCGATGAGAAGGCCGAAACGATTAAGGTTTGGCCGGAGCTGTAGCTGCTGAACCATTGAAATCTACCTTAGGAGGTGTCGTAATGGCAGCTTCGTCGGCTACCGCGTACTGAGCTTTAGGTTTGTATCCGAGGATCCAAACCCAGACCATCTGCGGGAATTGACGGATGTACGTGTTGTACTGCTGAACGGATTTAATGTAGCGGTTGCGTGCAATCGCGATGCGGTTTTCACAGCCTTCAAGCTGTACACGCAGGTCCTGGAAGGCTTTGTTGGCTTTCAAGTCAGGGTAGCGTTCGACAGTGACGAGCAGGCGGGACAGCGCGCTGCTTAATTCGCCCTGAGCCTGCGTGAATTTCTGGAAGGCTTCGGGATTTTCCATCAGTTCAGGCGTTGCCTGAATAGATGTGGCCTTAGCACGGGCATTGATCACCTGTGTGAGCGTGGATTTCTCGAAATCGGCTTCGCCCTTAACGGAGTTCACCACGTTCGGAATAAGGTCGTTGCGGCGCTGATACTGATTTAAAACTTCGCTCCAAGCTGCCTTGGTCGACTCATCAAGCGTCTGGATCTCGTTGTATCCGCATCCGGTCAGCATAGTTGCGGACATGAACATGCCGAGAAGAATAAGGAAAAAGCGTTTCATGACGGCCTCTTAATGTTTGCTTCTTAAGAAAAATAGGTTAACAGTTCGTCGTAAATAGAACGGACTTCGGCGCCCGGGGCATCCGGTTTTGCCGTGCCGAGCATAATCCAGCAGGCGATGACTTCGCCCTTCTTGCAAAGGGCATCGACGGCGTCGCGGTAGTGCGTGGACGAGCCGCTCACGATTTTACCTGCAAAGCCTTTGAGCTCAAGAGCGGCAAGGAAATTAGAAGTAGCAGCGCCGACGGTCATCCACTGCTCGTAGGCAGGAACTCTTTCGTTGTGTTCATCGATTTTGGCGACCACAGCGACCATAGCCGGAGCCTTTAAAGCTTTGCTGCGGGCGCGCTGGGCGCCTTCCTGATCAGCTCCGTCGGCCAGAGCGCCGGCTTCAAAAAAGTCGGCGAATTTCTCACGCTCTTCAATGACCACAAAACGAGCAGGGCTCAGGTGGCAGTGATCAGGCGCTGCAATGGCCCATGTGAGGGCTTCGGCATAGTCTTCTTTAGAGGGGGCAGGTGTGGTGAGGTATTTTGCTCCGAGGGAGCGACGTAACGTAACACGTTCAAGAACAGAGTCGTGCATTTGAGTTGAATCCAAGTACTTTCTTTAATTGCTTGAAAGTATGGCAGTCCGGCGTAATGACAGCGTCTAAATTCGCTCAAATTGGATGATTTGAAGGTCGAAAAGGCTCAAGAGAGAGTTGCTCTCGTTGCGGGAGGGTCAGAACGAAGATCAAGCGCTTCTTCTGAGTTCCAAAGACGCTCGATGACAGCGCGATGCTTCTCCGCATCTCCGCTGATATAAAACACTTCTTTGCCTTTTGCACCATCCGAAAGTAAGCCGCGTTTGGAAAGCTGGTGTTTAAGTTCTCTGGCAACTGCTGCGCTTGGATCGATGAGTTCGGTTCCGCTGCCGAGTTCACGCTTCAACACGTTAGACAGGAACGGATAATGCGTGCAGCCGAGGACGAGCTTATCGGCACCTGCACGCTTGATCGGGTGCAGATACTTTTCGATTAGATTTTGGGTCTTGAAGGAGTCCCAGTCGCCGCTTTCGACGCATTCCATGAGACCCGGGCACGGAACCGAAACGACCTTGACCTTGGTTCCGGCAAATTCACGAACGAGTCTCAGGTAGCGTTCGCTGGTGATGGTGCGGGTCGTGGCCTTCACGCCGACTACGCCGGTCTTTGTCGCCGCCGCTGCCGGTTTGATTGCCGGCTCGATGCCGATGATCGGAATATCAAACGTATCCCGCATCGTGTTAACGCCTTCTGCCGTGGCGGTATTGCAGGAAACTACGATCGCTTTAGCGCCTTTGGAAATCAGAAAGCGTCCGATCGCGAGACACCGTTCTTTTATGTACTCGGAGTTTCTGTCGCCGTACGGTGCGTAGAGACAATCACCGTAATAAATGATGTCTTCGCCGGGGAGGGCGCCTCGAACAGCGTGCATTACGGACAGGCCGCCAAGCCCCGAATCAAACATTCCGATGGGAGCGTTACTCACGGACAGCCTCCTTAGAGATGTGGCCTCGGTTCTTGAGGTAGCCGGGCAGCCAGGAACTGATGAGGATACTCAGTACCACCATGACGGCACCGACGACCGCGCCCTTCGTAAACGGTTCTCCGATCGCGTAACCGATGATGCCGGCAAATACAGGCTCAAGGGTATAGATGAGAACGGCACGTGTCGGCGAGACGAATTTCTGCGCCCAGCACATCATGACCTGGTTAAAGACAATCATACCGATCAAAATCGCCATACAGACATAAGTCACGGGTGTAGGATCAAAGCGAACCTCTTCAAAGACAATGCAGTAGAGCGTGCTCCAAAACGTGACGGTAACCAACTGAGTAAAGCAAAAAGCTTTCGGGTCACAAGAGTTGGCGAAGCGTCCGAGAACCAAGATTTCCATCGCGCAGGCAGCCGCACTGGCAATCGTCAGCCACTCTCCGATGTTCCCGCTAAAGGAGATTTTGGTGGGATCTAAGATGAGGAGCATGCCGAGGAAGGCAAATAAAATGCCTCCGGCAATAATGGGCGTCGGGCGCTTTCTAAAGATAATCCATTGGAAAAGCGGTACAAACGGCACGTAAAGTGCCGTCAGAAAGGCCGAAATCGAACTCGTAATCGTCTGCAGGCCCACTGTCTGCAGGAAGTAACCCAGAAAAATACACGTTCCCGTGGCGCAACCAGCAATCCAATCGACTTTTTTGAGTTTGAAAAGGGCCGATCTCAAGAGGCACGCCATTAGAACGGCACCGCCTCCGAAACGTAAAGCAACAAGCAGCCCCGGCGAGAGTCCTTTAAGACTCAGGGACAAAAGAATAAAAGAAGAACCCCAAAGGGCCGTCACCATCACAAGGCCCCACTCGGGGCTGACGTTAAAGCGACTCGGCGTCATTCGTCTCGAGTTTTTCTAAAGTTCGGTTTACGAGGTTTAACGGTTTGCGGGCGACGCGGAGCACCGGAAGCCGGCCTGCCGGAAGAGGCTCTTTTAGGGGCGGGACCGGTAAAACTTTCGCCGTCTTCCAAATATCTCCACTTACCGACCGGAAGCTTGCCGAGGCGGACATTGCCGACACGGACCCGTTTAAGTGCGAGGACTTTCAGACCGACAAGATCACACATTCGGCGAATCTGACGATTTCGGCCTTCACGAAGGACGAATTTTAATTGGTCTTCGTTGAGCCAGGAAACTTCGGCCTTCTCCAAAGGCTTACCGTCCAGTTCCAACCCGTGATTTAAAAGCGCAAGCTTCGCCGGAGGAAATTCGCTGTTGGAGCGGCCGTCGGTCATCGCAACACGCACGATGTATTCTTTTTCGGCGGCGCTGTTCTCACCGATGATGGTTTTGGCAATGCGTCCGTCCTGAGTCAGAACCAGAAGGCCGGTGGAGTTGATGTCCAGACGACCGGCAGGAACCAGGCTCTTTAACTGAGAAGGATTAAAGCGGCGGGGAGAAGGATCATCGATCCAGCGGTTTCTCGGCGTAATCAAAATGCGTGCCGGTTCATGACCGTCTTCAGCCTGTCCGGAGACATAGCCGAGCGGCTTGTTGAGAATAATGGTCACACGCTCGTTCTGCTGATCTTTAGCCTTCCGGTCAATTGTGATCTTTTGGTCAGGGCGCACTTTGCTGCCGAGTTCTCTAACGACTTGACCGTCAACTTTAACCCAGCCTTTGGAGATCCACTCATCGGCTTCTCGTCGTGAACACAAACCGAGTTCGCTCATGCGCTTAGATAAGCGGACGAGATCTGCGGGTGTATCGCTCATTTACTTTCCTTGTTGGGTCTTTCAGCGGCAGCGCGGGTCAGTCGATCCAGAACACCGGCTGAAGAATCGGTTAATTCCGGCTCGACGGCAAAGATAACATCTCCGCCGTCACGGTCGAGTTCGTGTAGCCACTTGTAAAGGTTGACCTGGAGTTCCTTGGCGTCTTTGTAGCCGCGAACTTTTTCTGCGACCGTGCTGAAGCGTTTCGCGATCTTTTCAGGCGCAATCAAAGAGAAGGTTTTGAAGTGACGGGCTAAGAACTGTGTTTCACCCGGCAGGTCGTCTGCCGAGACAATCTTTAAAACGTGCTCAGGCGCGTAGTGGCTCTTCATTGAGCCGGAGACGCGCGGAGAAGCGCCGACCGCACCGTGTTCAACGGGTTTTCCGATCACCCTAGAGATCATTTCGCCGCTGACGTCGCCTTCGCGAAGGATGCGCGGTGTTTCGCCCGTGAGGTCAAGAATCGTCGACTCAATGCCGACGGTGCATTCTCCGCCGTCAAGGATGAAGTCGGTTTTGCCGTCGGGCTTCTCCCCGAGGTCATCACGCACATGCTGAGCGGTTGTCGGACTGATCTTGCCGAAGGTGTTGGCGCTCGGTGCGGCTAAGCCGCGGCCTTTGCCCGCGTCAAAACGTTTTAAAAGTTCGTGGGCCAAAGGATGCGACGGGCAGCGAAGCGCAACTGTGTCCTGTCCGCCGGTCACAAAGTCTTTAGCGTGTTCGGAACGCTTTAAAACGATCGTCAGAGGACCGGGCCAAAAAGCTTTTGTCAGCTTCCTGGCTTCTTCCGGAATTTCTCGAGCCCAATAGGGAAGGGCGTCTGCAGAGGCAACATGCACAATCAGCGGATGTGTAGCCGGACGATTTTTGGCGGCGTAAATCGATTGAACTGCCGCTTCGTTTTCTGCGTCGGCCGCTAAGCCGTATACAGTTTCCGTAGGAATAGCAACCAAGCCGCCGGCTTGGAGAATTTTGACGGCCTTCTCAAGATCAGAATGCATAACGTTATTCGGGAAGTTCGAGACCTAAAATGCGGGCCGCCATCTGGGCTTTGAACATCGCTTCCTCTTCCGTGGCGGCTAAACAAGTGATGTGGCCCATTTTACGTGCGTGCCTTGGCTGCTTCTTGCCGTAAAGATGCAATTTGAGACCCGGGATGTCCAGCACTTGGCTCCAGTCCGGCTCGCGAACATTTTCGTTTTCATCGAACCAAAGATCGCCGAGTAGGTTGAGCATGACGGATTTAGAAACTTGGGTGGTATCGCCAAGCGGTAGGTTGGCCATAGCACGAACCTGCTGTTCGTACTGGCTGCAGATGCAAGCGTCAATCGTGGCATGACCGGAGTTATGCGGTCTCGGGGCCAGTTCGTTAACGACCAGACGTCCGTCGGAGAGCACGAAGAGTTCGGTGCAAAGCACTCCGACGTAATCAAGCTTCTCAATAATCTTGGAAGCGATTTCACGCGCGCGGTTTGTGATTTCTTCATCCAAACGAGCCGGCATGATGGAAACTGCCAAAATGCCGTTGCGGTGGTAGTTTTCGGAAACCGGGAATACGGCCACTTCTCCCTTGCTGTTGCGTGCGGCAATCACGGAGACTTCTTTAAAGAGCGGCAGACGCTTTTCTAAAACACAGCGAACTTTGCCGAGCTTTTCAAAAGCCATCGCCAGTTCACGGCGGTCATTAACCGTGATTTGTCCTTTGCCGTCGTAGCCTAAGCGAGCCGTTTTTAAGATGGCGGGGAAATAGGGAGCAGAAGCCTTCTTGAGATCCTCGTCGGATTCGATCAGCAAATGAGGGGCCACCGGAGCGCCGGCAGACTTGATGAAAGACTTTTCATCGAATCGGTCCTGCGTGATACGGACAGCGTTAGCAGCAGGGCATGTTTCGACGCCCTTAGATGCTAAGAACTCCAGAGCGGCAGCAGGAACGTTTTCAAACTCGGTCGTGACGGTCTTGCAGAGCGAGGCGAGTTCGGTCAGTGCAGCTTCGTCCGTATAGGGAGCACAGATGTGCTTTTCGGCAACAATGGCGGCTGGGGCGTTTTTATCAGGCTCCAATACGCAGACGCGGTAGCCCATCGTAGCGGCGGCTTGAGCAAACATGCGGCCTAATTGACCGCCCCCCATGAGTCCGAGCCAGCTGCCGGGAAGAATCGGTGTGTCTTTCATCATATATCTATCAGAGAGGAAGAGTCATATTGCAGGCTTTTTCGTTCTGAGCTTTGCGGAAGGCCGCAAGCTTATCTGCCAAACCGGCATCTGTCGTACCTAAAATCTGGACGGCATAAAGCGCAGCGTTAGCAGCGCCGGCTTCCCCGATGGCAAAGGTTGCGACCGGAACGCCTTTAGGCATCTGCACGATGGAATACAGAGAATCCTGGCCCTTCAAGTAGCGGCTCGGGACCGGAACACCGCATACGGGCAGCGTTGTCTTAGCGGCGAGCATGCCGGGAAGATGAGCAGCACCGCCGGCGCCGGCAATAATCACACGGATGCCGCGGTCGCGGGCTGTTTCGGCGTATTCGAACATTTCGTCCGGCATTCTGTGTGCGGAGACGACTTTTGCTTCGAAGGGAACATCAAAAGACTTGAGCATTTCAGCGGCGTTTTTCATGACGTCCCAGTCAGAATTGGATCCCATCAAAATGGCGACAACCGGTTTATTTTCTTGCATCTTGAGCTTCCTGTTGGATTTCTGTTAATCGAAACGCGCCGCAAGCGGCGCGTTCTGTGTTTCGTTAAGAGGATTTTAGGCGGTAACGCCTTTGCCTGTCAGACGAATCAGAGCTTCTTCGTACTTGCTGCTGGTCTTATCCAACACATCCTGCGGGATCTTGGGAGCCGGAGCTTTCTTATTCCAGGGCTGGCTTTCAAGCCAGTCACGGATGAACTGTTTATCAAAGCTCGGCTCGGACTGACCGACTTTGTATTCGTCAGCAGGCCAGAAGCGGGAGCTGTCCGGTGTCAGGATTTCGTCCATCAAAACGACCGTGCCATTGTCATCCAGGCCGAATTCAAACTTGGTGTCGGCGATGATGATGCCCTTAGAAGCAGCATACTCAGCGGCTTTCTTGTAGAGAGCCAGTGTGTAATCACGGATCTTGGAAGCGATGTCTTCGCCGTACTGCTTGACCACTTCTTCGTAAGTGATGTTTTCGTCGTGGTGACCGGCTTCGGCTTTACCGGCAGGTGTGAAGATCGGTTCGGGAAGTTTTTCGCTCTGCTTCAGACCTGCAGGGAGTTTGACGCCGCAGATTTGACCGGTTGCTTGATATTCTTTCCAAGCACTTCCGGAGAGGTAGCCGCGGGCAACGCATTCGATCAGAATCGGTTTAAGGCGTTTGGCAACAACGGCGCGTCCCTTTACCTGATCGCGTTCTTCGGGAGCAACCACGGATTCGGGATCAATGCCGGTCAAGTGATTCGGAACGATTCCGTCAAGCTCTTTGAACCAGAAGTCTGTCAAAGCAGTCAGAATCTTGCCTTTCTTGGGGATCGGATCGCCGAGGATGACATCGAAAGCAGAAATACGGTCGGAAGCGACAATAAGGAGTTTGTCGTCGCCGACAGCGTAGCTGTCACGGACTTTGCCGCGATAGACGAGCGGAAGAGACTTAATGGACGTCGTAACAATTTCAGCCATGTTTTCTCCTGAAACACTGATTCCCGCTGAAGGAAGGAGTGATGTATGTGAGGAATTGAGAATTTCGGAATGGCATCATTTTAATTCGGTGCAGGTCTCTCCGACGGGAATAAAGCAACGAAAGTTCAGGGCGTAAAAAAGAAAAAGCCCAAGCGTTTGACTCAGGCTTATGACGAAAAACTTTTTCTGCTACGAAGCAGGTTTTACAAAGATATTGGAGGCTACGGCGTTAAAGAAATTGCTTTCTGCTTGGAGTCTCTGATTTAAAGCATCCGTCTTTTCGTCTTTGCCGCGCAAAACTTCTCCGCAGACCGTGAACACTTGGTCTCCGGCCGGAACAGCGTAGTAATAAACGGCGTTTTCCGTATCCGTCTTAGCAGGGAAATAAACGCGAACGATCTTAGAGTCGGGGAGTTTTTCTGTTACACAATCGGGGCGAGCCTTCTGGAGTCCGGCAACAATGCTGTCTACCGTTGCGCCGGTCGGTGTTTCGATTAAAGCGACAACATATTGGCCGGTTCCAGACTCACTGCGCCAGCTCATGAATTCATTCTGTCCGAGCTGCAGGTTTTGGGAAAGATTCCAGGAAAGCGGCAGCGTGACTTGAAGCGGACGGTCCATGCCTTTGATGGAAACTGGATACTCACGGCGATAGCCCTGATTCCATTCATCCATCGGGTTGGGATAACGCATGGCTAAAAGATAAGGTACCAACGGATCGACAACGTTATCGGTCACGCCATTCTTGAAGTTCGTCATCCATTCTTCAGCCTTGTTGATGCGTTCCTGAGAGAAGGTATCATCCAGCCATTTTGAAACGGCTTCTTTGGATTGCTGACCTTTCTCCATGCCTTCGCTGAGCTTCTGGTTAAATTGCTCTTTGATAGAGGGCCACTGTTCTTTCAGCTGATCCTTGTACGTGGCTGCGTCCTTGGACCATTCCTCGCTTTTCTCGCCGAGGGTTCTGACGGAATCGGATAATTTATCGAGCCAGCCTGCGACTTTGTTCGCCATGCCGTCAGCAGCTTGCTCTACTTGCTTTGTGTCTTGGGCGACGACGGACGGAGCTTCCTGCGCATGGGCGGCTTGTCCGACGGCAGCAGAGGCAATCAAAGCGGTTATCAGGTGCTTCATTTTTGCGGTCATTTCGTACTCCGAAATTGTTTCGTATGTTGTCGGCATAGTACATAGAAGAACGGTTTGACTTAGACTTGTGCAGCCGATATGAGCAAGTAACACTTCTTTTCCGTCTGAATCTGATTTTTTATGAAAATTCGCTGGCAGCTTTGGTTTCTGGTCACGCTTTTAATCTGTGCCTTCTACTGCATCTGGGATACGACGTTTGCGTTTTCCAGAGGGGAAAAATTAGCGCAGGCGGACTGGACTTATGTCGAGAAGGCCGGCCATAAGAGTCTGGCGGACTACTGCTCTAAGATCGGAATCACGGGCGACGGCAAGACGCCCCAAAACGTGACGAAAGAAGTATTTGAACCGGCTAAAAATCCCTTGATCTGTGCTTCCTCTTTGGAAGAGGCCAGGCAGAGCTATGGTTTGTTTCTTCAGGGACAGTCAAGAAAAGCCAGCACGCAGATGGTGTTTATGTTTATCGGTGCTTGGCTTGTGATCCTGCTCGCGCTCTTCGGGCTGATGAAATGGACAAATAGAAAGGCCGCACCCGAATCCGCGAGCACGGCCGAAAAATCTAAATCGAAAGCGCGTCGTTAACGGCTTTCTTTATGGCAGCTGCGGCTGCTTTCGGATCTTCCGCGCCGCAAATTGCTGAAACGACTGCGACTCCGTCGGCTCCGTGATGAATGCAGTCTGCGGCATTGCTTTGATTGATGCCGCCGATGGCAACGTTTGGGAGCCCCGCTTCTTTAGAAATATACTCAAGCAGGTCTAAGCCAACAGCTGCGCCCGCATCGACCTTCGTTTTGGTAGAGAACACCGGGCCGATTCCGATGTAATCCACATCAGGTCCGATCGTGTTTAATTCTTTAATACTGCCGACAGATAAACCGATCACTGCATCAGGACCTAAAAGCTGTCTGACGTACTTAGGATCGATGTCTTCCTGTCCGACGTGAACACCGTCGGCACCGCTGAGCAAAGCGATATCAATGTGATCATCCACAATGAAAAGCACATCCGTGTCTTTGAGGAGCTCTTTGAGAAGAAAGGCAGCTCGAAGCTGTTTTTTCTTTTTCCACTCCGGCGCACGAAGTTGCACAACGGTACATCCGCCTTCTACGGCCTTTCTTGCTGTCTCAGCCATTCTTTCAGGCGTTTTGCAAAGGTTGGCATCCAGGACAAGGTAAAGAGAAAGATCTAATTTCTTGCCGGATTTCATTTTCTGAAGTCCTCAGGACGGATTTGATAGAGGGCATCCAAATATTGAAAATGGAAGGATCCCGGACCGCTTGAGCGAGTGGAAGCGGTATCGTTGGCGTAATTTACGTAGTCACAGCATGCAATGCATGCTTCAAGCGAGCGTTCAGCTCCCCCGAGGAAGGCGGCGAGCAGTGCGGAAAGTGAGCAGCCGGTTCCGACGACCAACGTCATCATTTCACTGCCCCCGACGGCGCAAAGCACGCGTTCGCCGTCTGTTGCGTAGTCCTTCAATCCGGTCACGACAACAAATGTTTTGTACTTTCGAGCTAAGGTTTTGGCGGCCTCAATGGCGGAAGAAGAATCATCGAGACTGTCGACGCCTTTGCCTCCGGTGCCTACACCGGCTAAGAAACGAATCTCGGAAGCATTGCCTCGGACAGCTGTCGGATGCATTTCTAAGAGCTCAAAAATGATTTTGTCACGCCAAGGAATACCGCCTGCGGCAACCGGGTCGAGCACCCAAGGCTTGCCTGCTGCAACGGCTCCGCGAATGGCCATCTTCATGGTTTCGATGCGGGCTTCGTAGGGGGTACCCATGTTTACGGAGAGTGCAGAGGCGATGCCGGCGAAATATTCGGCTTCGCCTTCGCCCACAACCATCGCGGGCGAGGCTCCTGCGGCAAGCAGAACATTGGCCGTAAATTCCTGCACGACTTCATTGGTAATGCAGTGAACGAGAGGACGGTTGGCACGGAGCCTGTGAAGCATTTCTCCGGTCTTGCGGGACAAACAAAGTTGGACTGAGTCTGAAGACATGATATAAGGAGCTTCTCAGTAAATAGAGGTAAACAAATTATGGCAGGTTTTGAGCACTATGCATGGCTGATGAAGTCGGAGCCAAGCGAAGTTTCCGTTGACGATGTCCTCGGCATGAAGGACTGCAAGGTTGGTTGGTTCGGCGTGCGTAATTACCAGGCCCGCAATTTCATGCGCGATCTTTGCAAGATCGGAGACCCGGTCCTTTTCTACCACTCTTCGTGTGCTCAGCCCGGCATCGTCGGTATTGGTGCAATTGCCTCTGAACCTTATCCGGATCCGACGCAGTTTGATGAAACTTCAGAATATTTCGACGCGAAGAGTACGCAGGCGAAGCCCCGCTGGGTTCAAGTCGATGTGCGTATTCTTCATAAAGTCAAACTCGTTTCTATCGCTGAATTAAGAACGATTCCGGGTTGTCAAGGGATGCGGGTTCTTCAGAAGGGCAACCGCCTGTCGATCACGCCTGTGAATGAGGACGAGTGGAAAGCGCTTCAGCCGTACCTTATTCCGCAAACCTAGTATTTACGCCACTTCCAGCGAAAAGCCGTTAAAAAACGAAGATAAGCGCTAAGATTTTTCCTATTCAATTTTTCAAATTCTCAAACCATACAAGAGGAATAAGTGGCACTCACAACAATCGGCCTTATGGCTTTATTAGGCTGCTTCACAGGTTTTTTAGCTGGTCTTTTGGGGATCGGCGGGGGCATGATCATCACACCGTTTCTGATTATGCTGATCCCGTCGAGTTTGATACCTCACGATCATATCGTTCACGTAGCTATTGCTACATCTTTGGCAACAATTGCTTTTACTTCGCTCTCATCTGTTAGGGCACACCATAAACGTGGCGCGGTTCTTTGGAATGTAGTTGCTTCCGTCGCTCCTGGTATCTTGATAGGCGCCGTTCTGGGAGCTCAAATCGCGGGTTGGTTATCCGCATTTTGCATCTCTATTGTTTTTGCGGTATTTGTTGGTTTTTCGGCTATCAAAATGTTCATGAATAAGTCTCCGCGTCCTGACCGCAATCTTCCAGGAACGATAGGCAAGTTTTTCATGGGCATCGCGATCGGTGTTTTATCTGCTTTGGTCGGTGCAGGAGGGGGATTTATCTCTGTTCCCTTGATGGTTTGGTGTAACGTCAAAATGCAGAACGCCGTAGCTACCAGTGCTGCTTTTGGCTTCCCCATTGCGCTTTTCGGAACGATCGGGTACATCATCAGTGGCTGGAACGTGCAAGATTTGCCTCCATGGCCGATCGATCTTGGTTACATCTGCATTCCTGCGTTGTTTGCCGTTGCGATCCCTAGTGTTTTGCTGGCCCCAGTTGGTGCAAAGATTGCCCACTCAATCGACACTAAGCCGCTTAAAAAGGTTTTTGCTTGCCTTCTTTTCTTTGTGTGCATATATATGTTAAGGCAGGCGTATTTAGCCATGTGACGTGAAAAACACGTAGTCCAAAAGGATAGGCAGGGACAAAACCTAGCTTATCCTTTTGTTTTTTCTCTAAGCGTAATGGAAAACTCCAAGAGCTGAGACTAGAGCTCTTAACGATCAGAGCCACAGATAGAATCCTCATGGTAATTCCGAATAATCGTCAGATTGGGTGACGATGGAACCTCTCATTCAAAATAAAATCAATAAAACACCACTATTTTTTAGTTTCTTCAGTTGCCATCAGGGGATTTTTTATTACTCTAAAGTTAATATTTAAGGCAGGCCCTTAATTGATTCAAAGCAGTTGCCTACTGATAATGAAAATGCAGTGGGATCCCATATCGCAATACCTAAAAATCTCAAGGAGCCGTTTAGATATGAAAACTGCAAAAGTTTTGAGCACAGCCGCATTAACAATCGTTTTTTCGACTTTAGCCACCTTGCCAGCTATGGCCGCCGAGCAACTGGTTTCCCCTAAAGCTGAACAGTCAATTCAAAATTCCCTTCCCAACGTTGCTATTTTGGCTACGGGTGGAACAATCGCAAGTAAAGGCGCAGGAGCTTTGGCGCTGACAGACTACGGCGTTGGGGCTGGACAAAAACCAGTAGGAGTCCAACAGCTCGTTGACGCTGTTCCTGAAATTCAAAAGTTTGCAAATATTAGCGGTGAACAAGTATTCAATATTGGAAGTTCAAAATTATCTACTCAAGATTGGCTTAAGTTAGCAAAACGTGTAAATGAATTGTTAAAAAGTCCCAGTGTAGATGGAATTGTCATCACGCACGGCACAGATACGCTGGAAGAAACGGCTTATTTTTTGAACCTTGTGACCAAGAGTCATAAGCCTGTAGTGTTAGTTGCATCTATGAGACCGGCAACGGCTCTTAGCGCTGACGGCCCTTTGAATCTTGTAAACGCCGTGGCGCTTGCAGCCAGCAAAGCTGCAAAAAATAAAGGAGTAATGGTTGTGATGAATGACCAGATCTCGCCTGCGTTTGGTGTAACGAAAACGAATTCGACTAACGTTGCTACATTCAAATGTCCGGATACAGGCTATATGGGCTACATGCAGAATAATGTCCCTTACTTTGTGTCATCTCCTACCAAAAAACATACTGTAAACACAGAGTTTGATATTTCAAAGCTTGATGCGCTGCCTAGAGTTGAGGTGAATTATGTAATCTTGGGAAGCGACGGAAAACTTGTTGATGCAATGGTAAAAAACGGCGCTAAAGGTATCATCAATGCTGGTGTTGGTCACGCCAATATGCCCAATGATGTTAATAAATCTTTAGCCGAAGCCGTCAAACAAGGTGTTGTTGTAGTAGCAGGTTCGCGAGTTGGTTCCGGACTGATTACACCTCTCAATAAATTTACTAAGGAGGGATATGTAACTGCAATGATGCATAACCCGCAAAAGGCTAGGATCCTTTTGATGTTGGCACTCACCAAAACACAGGATCCGAAAGAGATTCAACGGATGTTCAATGAATACTAATTTGAAAGGAAAATTGAAAGGAAAAGCTCATGAAAGTCTCATTTATTGCTTCTGGCGATAGCTTTATTACTCGTCATGTAGCTGATTGCGGTTATCCAGGATTTGATGAAATCCGTGACCTAATTAAGTCTCACGATGTCAGCTTTGCAAATCTTGAGATGACGTTCCATCGTCAGGAAGGATATCCGGCGGCAACGAGCGGCGGAACTTGGGCAATGACCGATCCAACGATGTTGGATGATATGCTCCGGTATGGATTTAATATCTTTAATACAGCGAACAACCACTCTGGCGACTTTGGACAAGGAGGTGTTAGTGCTACGATCAAACACCTCAATGAAAGGAAGATGTGTTTCACAGGAACCGGCAACACTCTCCAGGAGGCCTCTCGAGCCTGTTATTTAGAAACTCGGAATGCAAGAGTGGCATTGATCGGTGTAACTGCTACGCTCGATCCTGCAGCAGTTGCCGGGGGGCAAGGGGCCGATATGATAGGTCGTCCAGGCTTGAACCCTTTGAGATTTAGAACTGTTCACCATGTCAATGCTGAGCATTTTGCAATGGCAAAAGAACTTTCTGATATTTCGCAAATAAACGCCCGTACCGAACAGAAAATACGAAATGGTTACCTTCCGCCGTTCCCAGAAGGAACGTTGCCGTTGGGCAACATGAATTTCATGCTTACGGACGGAGAGGAATATAACGAGACAATTCCTAATGCCAAAGACGTTGAACGGACCGTAAAAGAAATTGAAGAAGCTCGCAGACAGGCAGACATAGTGATCGTGAGCGTGCATGCTCATGAGATGAAGGGGGCAGATTCTCAAGTTGCTGCCGAATTCGTCGAGAGGTTTGCTAAGACTTGCATTGACGCTGGAGCTAGCGCTGTGATCGGTCATGGTCCTCATGAATTGCGTGGAATTGAGGTGTATAAAGGCGGTTTGATTTTTTATAGCCTCGGTAATTTCATTTTCCAAACGGAAACTGTGGAAAGGCAGCCGTTCGACGCATTTCACGGAAAGAACCTCCCGATTGATACGAAAATCGGCGCATACATGGACCACAGAAGTAAGAATGGTACGAAAGGCTATATCGTTCAAGAAAACATTTGGCGTTCAATTTTGCCTTCTTGGGAGGTCGAAGACGGAAAGATTAAAAATGTTGTCTTGCACCCGATCGATTTGGCACAGAAAGGGACAAGGTCTCAGCGAGGTATCCCATCTTTATCCGGATCAGAGGACACGTTGAAGCACATACAAAAGCTTTCTGAGCCGTTCGGCACGAAAATTGAAATAAGAGAGGGTAAGGGATACCTATCGGTATAAAACTTGAAGCGTAACGAGCGTCAGCCGGCGCTCGTTATGAAAAAAAAATGTTTTTGCAGAATTTTTTAGTTGCATTACCTCTTTTTTGCATCATTGGTCTGGGATACGTGTTTGCTCGGTTCAAAATCGTATCCATCGAGATCGGCAACGCTTTATCAAAATTTTCTTTTACAGTCACCATTCCGATCCTACTCTTCCGCTTGATGAGTGATCTTCCTAAGCTTCCGGCGCCTAATTGGCTCATCGGAGTTGCTTTTTTCGGCTCATGTTTTATTGTTTTTGCAATTGGCTACTTCATCGGAAAAAAGTTTCTCCATCTAGACAGGGACGGACAAACAATATTTGGAATGGCCGGTGTATTTTCCAATAACATACAGTTAGGTGTTCCTATTGCTATTTCCTTACTCGGAAAAGAAAGCCTTCCATCAATTGCTGTTATTTTTTCGCTAAACGGCTTTTTGATGTGGACATTGGCAACAATAGCGATTGAACTCGGTCGTAATAAAAGTCCTTCCCTTTTGAAGACCGTTATCAAAGGAACTTCCGCGACGATTAGAAATCCCATCGTGATCGGAATTGTATTGGGTTCCGTATGGGGACTCACAAGATTGACTTTGCCTGCCCCAGCCCAAAAGGCTGTTGATCTTCTAGCGAATTCAGCAGCACCAATAGCGCTCTTTGCTGTGGGTGTTGGACTGACCCAATACCGGATTACCTCAAATTTGCGAATCACTTCGGCAGTGACCATATTAAAGCTTGGGGTCCAACCCTTTGTTGTGATGTTACTCTGTCACTTGATCGGACTAAATTTAGAGGAAACAAAAGCGGCCTGTCTTTTGGCATGCTTACCCGTCGGCGTAAATGTTTATATCATGTCGCAGGAATTTCACACTATGCAAGGTGAAACGGCAAATGCTCTCCTTATTACCACTGCATTGGCATCTTTTACCGTGCCAATGACGTTGACGATATTTGGATTAACCTAGGCATTGATGAGAGGAACGAATGCCAAATAATCGAGAAAGCTTCAAGTTAATTGACTCTGAAATTACGCTAAGAAAATTAGAAATATTTTCTGTTTTTATGGAAAATCAGAACCTCTCGCGTACGGCTGAAGTTCTTGGCATGAGCTCTGTCAGCATCCATCGGGCACTCCACTCTTTAGAGGAAGGTCTTCAATGCCCTCTTTTTTCTCATAAAGGCAGGCTTCTAAAACCATTAAGCCCAGCAAATGTTCTTTATATGGGCTGTAAAGAAGTTTTGAATTCTCTTGAGCGCACCATTGAAGAAACACGTCAAGCAGCCGGTGTAGGCAACCAACGCCTGAGACTGGGAACCTTATATTCCTTGACAGTCCGAACGGTTCCTCGTTTGATCATGGGCACTAAATTGCGTAGGCCAAAGATCGAGTTCGATTTATTCATGGGTTCAAATGAATATTTATTAAATGAGCTTGATCAAAATCGCTTGGATGTTATCGCTATTGCGATAGACGAACTAAACGCTCTTCCGCCGCACATGGAGGTATTGCCGCTTTTTGAGGATAGCCTTTATCTTGCGGCTCCTAAAGATTTTGTTCATATACCGGCAAAAGAGATAGACCTTTCTTTGGTGAAAGATAAAAACTTTATTTCTTTGGGAAAAGGATTCGCTACTAGCTCCGACTTCAAAGTCCTTTTTGAAAAGGTGGGCGCGGAGCCACCTGTAGTCGCTGAAGTCAACGACATATTCTCAGTACTGAATATGGTAAATGCAGGAGTGGGTATGGCAATTCTTCCAGGCAGAGTATGCTCTCTTTATCCAAGCACCGTCCAATTCTTTCCTCTTAGCCCAAGATTCCAGCGAAAACAAAATATTGGACTTGTATTTAAAAGAAGCCGCGAGCATGAGCCCAATATTTTGGCTCTGGTGGCCGAGGGGAGGATCTTTTCCAGAGAAATGCTTCAAAGAAACTTAAAAGTTTAGGAGGTGAAGTCGAGCTGGTCGAGAACTTCTCGTAGACCTAATTGGTCAAAACTAATCGCTAGGCCTTCTCCGAACGCTTTTTTAGTGAGTGTGGTCAATGTGTGCCCGGGCGGTAGTTCGACTGCGGTAGAACAGCCTCGCTGGTAAACACTCACCATCGCTTCCCGCCATTGAGTCCTCTTGCACATATTAAAAATTAAATCTTCAAGGATCATTTTTGGATTAAAAATCGCCCGTCCTGTGGATCCGCTGATGTATGTGGTTTTCGGTCTTGATACCTCAATGTCTTTAAACTCTTCATGGAAAGCTTGGGCCGCTCTATCTAAAAGGCAGCAATGAGAAGGGACAGTTATTTTTATTCGGACACAGCGGTTAGCGCCTTTGGTTTCAGCAAGGGTAGCTGCGGCTTTCATGTTTTCATCAGATCCTGCAATGACGATTTGATCGTCAGAGTTATGGTTTGCAATGTAGACGTTTCCGACTGAAGCACAAATATCTTCAACTGACTCAATAGGAAGCCCGATGATGGCAGTTAAACCGTAACCATTTGGATAAGCTGCTTGCATGAGTTCTCCTCGGCGGAACACCATCCTCAGTGCGTCTTCAAACGTGAGCACGCCGCTTATAACGGCTGCAGGGTAAGCTCCAATCGAGAGGCCGCAGACAAAGGAGGGTTTAACCCCATGTTTGATAAGTTCACTTGCATGAGCGACCCCATCAATTAGGAGGGCGGCTTGAACAATGTTATTCTGTTGTTGATTTAACTCCGAATTTAATTCCTTCAAATCAATACCTAAAACACGAAGAGCTTCATTGTTATAAAAGTTACTGTTGGGTAAGTTGTCGAGCATTCCGGCTCTTTGTGAGCCTTGTCCGGGAAAGCAAAAAAGTACTTTAGTCAATTGAAACTCCATGGGTTGTGAGTGATAAGAGGTCCGCGATTTGTTTTAAGCAAAACCGAAGTTTTGGTGAGCCACTCCTTAAGAGCAAAGCCGCCATATGGGGTTTCAACTTGGGTGTCAACGACAACCGGCGCATTGTTGGTTGCAAGAAGCCAGTCGTCAAATAATTTTTTTGAGACTTCATGTGGAAGAACTACTCGCAAATCTATATCACTCGTAGTTTTCCAATATTGAGCACCGGAGACTAAGGAGTACGCGATGGATCCAGTAACACCCCATTTGAACGGGAAGGAAAAGCGACTTAGCTGTGAAAGAAAATCAAGTTGAGTCCCTCTGATTGGAAAGCCCGAAATTTTTGGAACCAACTCCTCCGGAGTGAGTCGCGACAAAATGAATTTTTCGTCAATAAAAAGTCCAAGTCTCTGCTCACGTTGCCTTCCGCGGAGGCCGATTGGAATTTTTCCTTCTGACGAATAATCCCTGCGCACGACAGCAATAAATGAATCCTTCGAGAGAGGAAACCACTCTGGAAGAATCGTGTTTTTCAGAGCCTCTCTCTGGACAATTAGCAGATCGTGTGGAAACCAACGTTTAAGTTTTGAATACATAAAGCAATATTAAAGAAATTCTCATACAAAAGGGATAAGTTCCGATAATCAAATCAACTTTTTTTCGGAATGATTTGTGATGGTGATTTATAAAATATACTTTAATAAACAATAAATTAAATAAATTTATTTAAAATACGCGATAAAAAATCATTAGCAATAAGCTAATAATAAGGAGCTTAAGTTAATTGATTTTCAAGCCTTTGGAAAAGATACTCTTAACGAGTGATTTTGCAGCTTAAAAATAATTTCTAAAGGAGAAAGAATTTCATGGACACACCCTCAAACACCAAGGTTTGGGATACGAGAAGACGCAGAAAAGAACAGAAACTTCAGAGCGTTCAAAGAAACGGCAAAATAATCAACACTGAAGATACTGTTTCCATGCTTGAAAAATTGCTGTCACCTGGCAGTAAAGTAGTCCTTGAAGGTAATAATCAAAAACAGGCAGACTTCTTAGGCAGGATGCTAGCGGAAGTTAACCCGGACGTTGTTCAGGACTTGCACATGATTATTCCGAGCATGAGTATCCCGGAACATTTGGATATTTTCGAAAAGGGAATAGCAAGAAAATTAGACTTTTCTTACTCGGGCGCTCAAAGTCTCCGCATTTCTCAGCTTCTTGAGGACGGGGCCTTGGAAATCGGAGCCGTGCATACTTACATTGAGCTGTATTCAAGACTTTACGTTGATTTAATCCCTGATGTAGTTATGGTTGCTGGTTACTATGCTGATCGGGAGGGAAATCTTTACACGGGCCCAAGCACAGAAGATACTCCCGCATTGGTTGAAGCAGCGGCATTTCATGACGGCATCGTCATTGCTCAAGTAAACGAAATTCTAGACGATCCAAAAGATTTACCACGTGTAGATATTCCGGGTTCTTGGATTGACATTATTGTAAAAAGTGACAGGCCTTTCTTCATAGAACCGTTATTTACTCGTGACCCGCGCCAGATTAAAAACCAGCACGTTTTAATGGCGATGATGGCGTTAAAAGGCATTTATGGCAAACATGGCGTTCAGACATTAAACCATGGTATTGGTTTCAATACGGCTGCAATTGAATTGTTATTGCCTACGTATGGGGAGGAATTAGGGTTAAAAGGAAAAATCTGTACAAATTGGTGTTTGAATCCACATCCAACTTTAATTCCAGCGATTGAATCCGGCTGGGTTCAAAGCGTTCATTGTTTCGGCGGAGAGCTGGGTATGGAGAAGTATATTGAGGCTCGCCCGGACATTTTCTTTACCGGGGCTGACGGTTCAATGCGCTCGAACCGAGCTTTCTGCCAAATGGCTGGCCAATACGCAGCAGATATGTTCATAGGTTCTACGTTGCAAATAGATGCTGAAGGTAATTCTTCTACGGTCACAAGAGGGCGTTTGTCGGGATTCGGTGGAGCTCCAAACATGGGTCATGACCCCCATGGAAGAAGGCATGCAACGAAAGCTTGGTTGGATATGATAACCCACCCAAGCCCGACGGCTCGAGGACACAAGCTAGTAGTGCAAATGGTAGAGACTTTTCAAGCGAAGGCAAAGCCAACATTTGTGGAGACACTTGAGGCCGTCCAAGTAGCCAAGGACGCCAACATGCCGTTGGCTCCGGTCATGATATACGCTGACGATGTGACTCATTTGCTGACCGAAGAAGGCATAGCTTATCTCTACATGGCAAGCTCCTTAGAGGAAAGAAAAAAAATGATCGCAGCAGTTGCGGGTGTGACCGATATTGGTCTTACAGCCAAGGCGGAGGATGTTAGGAAGCTGCGCGCTGAAGGAAAGGTGGCCTTCCCGAGTGATCTTAATATTGATAAATCGCGGGCAACTCGTTCGTTACTGGCTGCAAAGAGCATTGCGGATCTTGTCGAATGGTCTGGAGGTCTATACAACCCGCCAGCCAAATTCAGGAGTTGGTAATGCGATTTAGTGAGGGTTCATCCGCTAATTTTTTGGCAGAGGCGGCATGTGTCTCTCTCATTGAAGAGGCGGAGCTTTCGCCAAAACCAGGACTTGTGGATTGCAGAAGTTCCGGCAGCCACTCAGATATGAATTACAACTTGATGTGTCGGTCGGCCCTTTCTCTTCAGCCTTATTTTGAGGAAATGGCTAGAGCTTCTTGGGGTCGTCAAATTTCTAATGATTTCAGAGAAGAAATTGGAGAAATTGGAAGACGGGCAGAGCATGCAATGCTTGAGGCCACTTGTGGAGTCAACACTCACAAAGGGGCCATTTGGTCCTTAGGTCTTGTCATCAGTGCCTGCGCAAGCCTGAGGATGAATGCCGACAGCAATCAAATTTTGGATTGCGCTGGTGGCATAGCAAGAATTACGGACAGATTTGTTCCATATGAGCTCACGCATGGCCTCAAAGTTAAGGCTAAATATCGCTGTCATGGAGCGAAAGAGGAAGCTCAGCTGGGGTTCCCTCACGTACGCCATTTAGGTCTCCCGATGCTTCGGAAATCCAAACAGAGAGGTGACGGAATCACTGTTAGTAGGCTTAACTCATTACTTGCCATCTTATCTAGTCTCGAGGATACCTGTGTGCTTCATCGAGGAGGTTTGACCGCTCTTAGAGAGACCCAGCGGCGCAGTACGGCTGTCCTTCTGGCTGGAGGGGTTGGAAGCGTTAAGGGAGAAGAACTTTTGGAAGATTTTGGATGTTGGATGGAAGACTCCTCTCTTTCTCCTGGCGGAGCCGCGGACCTACTTGCTACTTCCCTCTTTATACAACATTTATCAAATATTCAATAAAGGCGAAGAATGGAAACATATAAATTTACTCTGCCGGCAAAAAAGAACTATTCGGCGGCTATAAAGATTCAGAACGGGGTCGTGAGCTCTGGCGATATGGAAGTGCTCTTCTGTTCTAATAACACAACAACTTTGGACGTAACGGTCAAAACTTCCGTCGATAACAGCGAAAAGCGGTGGGAGGCGTTGCTTGGTCGTATTGCAGACTTTAATAGTGTTCCTGCCGGGACGTTGCTCGTTCACGATTTTGGAGCCTCTCCTGGTGTTGCACGTCTTAGGATCGAACAAACTTTTGATGAGGCCGAAAATGCTTAAAAAAGAGAGTTTTATTGAATTGAGTGCTCGCCAAAGAGCAAAAGCATTGCTCGACAAAGGAACTTATCGTGAACTTCTGGGACCCTTCGATGACATTGAGTCCCCCTGGTTAGAAAAACAGGGAATCGTACCGCAAGCTGATGATGGGATGGTTGTAGCCAAGGGCACGATAAAGGGTGTACCTACCGTAGTGGTTGCAATTGAAGGCTCCTTTCAAGGTGGCAGTATGGGAGAAGTCTCCGGTGCAAAGATGAGCGCTGCGCTAGATCTGGCGGCCGTGGATTGTACAGAAGGCAGATATATTCAGGCCGTTCTCTGTTTGGAAACCGGCGGCGTCCGCCTTCAAGAGGCTAATTTAGGTTTAGCAGCTATAGCTGACATTCATGCTTCGATTATGAATCTCCGACGATATGCTCCTGTAATCGGAATTGTTGCTGGTACTGTTGGCTGCTTTGGAGGAATGTCTATTGCAGCCGGCCTTTGTAGTTACCTCATAGTAACCAGAGAGGCCAGGTTGGGTTTGAATGGTCCGCAAGTTATCGAACAAGAAGCCGGTATTCGTGAATACGACTCCAAAAACAAGCCGTTTATTTGGCAAATGACAGGCGGAGAAGTCCGGGCAGAGTGTGGCTTTGCGGATAAGTTTGTGCCTGATGATGCAGAGACAGTCAGAAAGGCTGTTATTGAGTGCTCGGAAAAAGGCGTTCCAAAGGAATTTAGAACTGAAAAATACGAATATTTTTTGGAAAAACTAGAAAAATTTGACACATCTAAACAGGTTGACGAAAACAGCGCCAAAGAGCTCTTTGCTAGAGGAGGTTCACATGACTAATTCGGCCAGAGGAAAGAAATGGCTTGACCTTTTAACGAAAGGGGCTCCTAAGGTAGAAGGCCTTATTGATTCGGTTAAATGTGTTAAAACCCCTGAAGCTGTATACATAGCAGTTGTTCCTGATGAACATAACCATTACCCGCGCGCAATAGGGGGAGAAGTTGGATTGCTAGAGGGGTGGACTTTGGGGAAAGTGCTCCGCTCAATCATAGCCGAAGATGAACTTAAGGCAATCAAACGACCCATTATTGCAGTGGTTGATGTCACGAGCCAAGCTTATGGTCGCAGGGAGGAGGCGTTCGGTATTCACCAGTCATTGGCAAGTGCTGCATCAGGTTATGCCTTGGCTCGCATGGCGGGCCATCCGGTAATAGCTTTTATTGTTGCGAAGGCAATGTCTGGAGCCTTTCTTGCACACGGGTATCAGGCAAATCGTCTGATTGCGTTGGACGATCCAAAGGTCTTGATTCATGCGATGGGAAAACAAGCCGCGGCTCGTATTACATTGCGATCTGTCGAAGACCTGGACAAATTTGCAGCGACCGTGCCCCCTATGGCTTATGACATTAAAAATTATGCAACGTTAGGTCTCTTAGAAGATTTGGTGAAGGTAGAGTCACCAGACGAGCCCACGGACGCCGACGTTAGGAAAGTCTCAGAAAGAATTGCGCAGGCGATAGAAGCCGCTAGAAAAGCTCCCTTAGATCTGAGCAATCGATTGGGCAGCCCAAATCGCAAAGCAACATCGCTTGTTCGAGAAATGATGAAGGAGCAGTGGTAATTTGTAGATTAGATCATTAAATTTAGATTAAGCAATAATTGACATTTCTAGGCCGTTTGTTAATAGCAAACGGCTTCTTTTTTCATATTCCAAAACCTAAACGGTAATTTGATGTTTAAGTTGACTTTCAAGTTAAGTCGTGCATCTTAAAGCTGTTGTTCCTGAAAACGATAGATTCTTTTGTCAGAATCGATGTCTTTAATTCCGATAATTACTTTAAAAATCAAATAATTAAAGATGCAATTAATTTGTAATTTTTTCGTTTTTTATTACTTTGAAGTTAATAAATGATTGTTTATGTTTATTGATTGAACGTCCTGGAAAAATGATACTGAGACCATCAGACAATATGTTTTAAGTCTGCACTTTTCTTCTAAAGAAGAGAAACGATAAAAGAGGGCTAAATGTACTGCTAATGGTCATGAGGCTACATTCCTTCATCCAAATGAACTCCTGGTGATGCATTGGAACTGGGCTTGACATAGCGGCGATTTGCTCAAATCAACCTCAAAAAAAGGAGACTTTTATGACTATGCTTCTAGCTGCGGTGATTGTCGCCGTCATGGTCTGGGCGCTAATCAAAAAATACGAAACTCGAATGGTTTTGATCGCAGGCGGTCTTGCTTTGGCATGCCTTGCGGCTGACCCATTGGAGCCTTTGAAAGCTTTTTCGGCTTCAATGAAGCAATCTAACATTTTCGAAGTCATTATTTCTTGTATGGGTTTTGCGGCCGTTATCAAACTCACTGGTTGTCACACCCACTTAATTGCCATTTTTGTCAAGCTTCTTAAAAAGGCGGGCCCGTTTGTTATTATTGGTGCAGCATTGGCAACGATGGTAGTGAATAGTGCAATTCCATCCGCTGCCGGTACTTCAGCGGCTGTCGGAACAATTTTGATCCCGCTCTTAATTGCAGCAAGAGTCCCTGCTCCTATCGCGGCTGCTACGATCATGGCAGGTCTCTACGGCGGCAATTTGAATCCCGGACATGTACATCCCACTATTGTCGCAGAACTTGCAGGAAAGACCGCTGTAGATTTCGTGTCTCTCGTGTACTTCCCTCTTATCTCTTCTGTCGTTGTCGCTTCTTGTGTTTTAATCGTCCTTTCTTACTACATGAAGAAGAAAGGGCTCTATCAAGAGACAGCACTCGAAGAAGGAGCCGGCGAGTTGCCTAAAGATTTCAAACCGAATCTTTTCCTTGCAGTTATCCCTTTGTTGCCTCTGATCATTCTCCTGTTAGGTAATTTCGGTTATGTGAAGTTCCTCAAGATGCCTGTTTCCCACGCAATGATCATTGGTGCGGTCATTGCAATGATTGCGACCAGAACAGGTCCGGGAAGCATTACTAAGACTTTCTTCAAAGGTATGGGCGACGCTTTTGGATCCATTTTCGGCATCATTATTGCTGCAAATATCTTTGTGGCAGGGCTGAAATCTTGTGGCATCATCAAGGCACTAATCGACTATATGTCCGGATCTCCAATGATTGCGAAGGCAGCATCCGTAGTTGGTCCTTTCTTCGTAGCAGTTCTCTCTGGTTCTGGCGAAGCAGCTTCTATCGCATTCAATAATGCAGTTAGCGCCCACGCAACACAGTTTGGACTCGAGATTATGAATATGGGTGCCATGACAGTGCTCTCTGGCGGCATCGGCAGATCGCTTTCTCCTGTCGCCGGCGCCATGATCATTTGTGCTGGCATTGCTAAGGTTTCGCCGATGACCGTCTCTCGCTGGATTTCCATTCCGATGCTTTGCGCCTTGGCAACAGCAACCTTCATTCTTTATGTTCTTTAACCTGGAGAGTGTGAATGCAACCCGTTGATATGGTTCAGGAGTTCCTAGAATTCGTTCGTTTGCCAGTTCATTCAAAAGATGAGAGAAAAATAGCGGATGTAGTGAAAGGTAAGTTAGAGGAAATCGGCTTTGAAGTTTCTGAAGACGATACCGCTCAAAAAGTAGGAGGTAATACAGGAAACCTCATTGCTCGCATGCGAGGCGAATCCGGAATCCCGACTGTTCTCTTTTCAGCCCACATGGATCGAGTTAAGAATCCAGGAAAAATCACGCCGGTGATCGATGAGGAAAACGGTCTTATCAAAAGTGATGGAACTACGATTCTCGCAGCTGACGATGTTTCAGGTTTGTGCTCCATTCTGAATGGTGTGAGGAGACTCAAATCTTCTGGTAAGCCTCACGGGGATATTGAAGTAGTTTTTTCTGTCTGCGAAGAAATGGCTGTGATCGGAGCGAAAGAGCTTAATTTTTCCGAACTTAAAGCTAAATTCGGGTACGTTTTAGATTGTCCGGGTCGGATCGGCCGAATTGTGAAACAGGCTCCCACCAAATGCAAAATTACTGTAAAGGTGAAAGGTATTAAGGCTCACGCAGGAAACGAGCCGGAAAAAGGATTGAATGCTATTAAGGTAGCCGCTTTTGCTTTGGCGAGTATGCCGGAAGGAAGGATTTCGGCGAACGTTACTTCGAATTTTGGCATGATTCAGGGAGGCTCCGGCACAAACGTGGTTTGTGATGAAGTTGTGATTACCGGAGAGGCGAGAGGTACTGACGACGAGGAGTTGGAGGTCTATTTGAACGAAGTTCGCAGGATATTTGAAGAAACCTCGAAACGGTTCAATACGACAATAGATGTTTGTATCAAGACTCTTTATCACACCTTTAATGTCTCAGAGGATTCGGAAACAGTTGAGATTGTGAAATCAGCCTTAAAGAAACAAGACATAGAAGGCTTTTGTCAGAAAGGAGGAGGCGGAAGTGATGGAAACCATTACAACCGCCACGGAATACCTACTGTTGTATTGGGCTTGGGATATTCCAAAAACCACACCAATGCTGAGCAAATTCTCATCGAGGATCTCAAAAAGGCTGGAAAGCTGGTTGAAGACATAATTACCGAAGTGTATGACCGATTCTCTGCATAAGCTTTAAGTTAGAAAAGACTATCCCCTCCGTTTGCCGCTGTGATTCAGCGGCTTTTTTTTACTTTCTAATTTCCTAAAAATAAGAAAAGTAAAAGGTAAGCTGATTCTTTATCACGAGGTAAATAACAGAATGTCTGCTTGATAACAAAAGGAAATCGATCTTAGATAAAGGTTTCTTGTAATATTGATCTACTTAATTTCGCGAAAAGTCCATGACCGATACCGTCAACAATTCAACAAGTTACCTTTGGTACGACTACGAAACATTCGGAACTGAAGCGCGTAAAGACCGCCCTGTGCAGTACGGATCATTTCGAACAGATACCAATTTCAATATCATCGGACAAAGCATGGTGCTTTATGCCCAGCTGGCGGACGACTATATTCCGTCTCCCGGATCCTCACTGGTGACGGGCATTACGCCGATGTCGCTCATGGATGAAGAGAACGCGCTGGCCGAAGCGGATTTTGCCAAGGTCATTCGCGATGAGATGTGCAAGCCGGGTACGATCACAATCGGCTATAACAATCGTAATTACGATGATGAGATGACGCGCTTCATGTTCTGGCGCAATCTGCTTCCGGCTTATGACACCGAATACGGTGACGGGCGCGGACGATTCGACGTTTTTCTCTTAGTGATTGCCGTTTATGCTGTGGCACCTCAAATTTTGAATTGGCCCACAAAAGAGGACGGCACCGTTTGTTTTAAATTGGATCGCCTGACCCCGGCAAACAATCTGCCTCATCGCCATGCGCACGATGCAAGCTCGGATGCCTTTGCAACCTTGCAGCTTGCCAAACTGATTGCAAGCAAGAATCCCCGTCTTTGGGAGTACGCACTCTCGATCAGCAAGTCCGACAAGATCGTCGAGCTTCTGAATGAAAAGCGACCGCTTCTATATGTCGATCGCTACAGTCTTCATCACCGCAGAGGCTTAAGACCGGTGATGCCGTTGTTTGAGAACCCCTCTGTTCGAAACGAATGGATTTGCTGGGATCTTTCTGCCGATCCGAACGAAATGTGGGCTATTACAGAAAAAGACATGAAGGAAAGATCTTTCGTGACGCGCGAGCAAAAAGAGCAGGGCATTAAACCGCTGCCGTTCGTGCGCATTAAGACCAAAAAACAGCCCTTCCTCATGAAAGGCATGTCGGCATGGATCACTAAGAACGGACAAGGCTTATTTGAGCACCCGGCCGCTTATTACTCAGAAAACGCTTCGAAGATTCTTGCTTCCGCAGATCGCCTTTCCGAACTTCTGTCGCTCTTTATGGCGCTGGCAGATAGAAAGGCCGAAGAGCACGCCAAAGACATTCCGGAAGAAGCACTTTACAGCGGGGGCTTCCCCAGTAACTCGGACGCTCGCAAGATGGCGACCTTTAGGGCCTTGCCCCCTGAAGAGATGGCAGATGCTTTCGATCGACTTGAGTTTGATCGAGAAGACCTAGCCGAACTTACGCTGTATTTCATGGGCCGCAACTATCCTGAGTATGCACTCACTCCGGAAACGGAAAGACTTTGGCGTCTCCACAAGTACAACAAGCTTGTCAAAGGTTTAGGAGGAGCCAGAACGTTTACTCAGTTCTACGAAGAGCTTGAAGAAGCCCGAGCAGGTGCTGATGAGCACGGTCTGGAAATCTTGGAAGACGTAGAAGGCTACGTCGAAAACCTTCGTTCGGAATACGAGGCTTAAGTAATGCTGGTACATCCTCAGTTTGATCCGATTGCCGTTCAGGTCGGGCCTTTAGCCGTGCACTGGTACGGACTGATGTATCTGATCGGTTTTACGCTTTTCTACCTTTTGGGCCTTTACCGCTGCCGCCAGGAATGGAGAGGAATCACCAAGGCAAATCTTGAAGATTTACTCTTTGTCGGTATGGTCGGCGTGATCGTCGGCGGCCGCTTGGGCTTTGTGCTGCTTTATCAGCCTGAATACTATCTGAGCCATCTGCTTGAAATCTTCGCTGTCTGGCAGGGCGGAATGAGTGCGCACGGCGGGTTTATCGGCGTCATCCTTGCGCTCTTTTATTTTGCGTGGAGAAACAAGAAATCTATTCTTACCGTCGGTGATTTCGTCGCTCCGCTCGTGCCGTTGGGATTTTTCTTCGGCCGACTCGGAAACTTCATTAATGGTGAACTCTGGGGAAGAGTTGCTTCCGCGGACTTGCCCTGGAGCATGATTTTTCCGCAGGCCGGGGACGGCGTTCCGCGTCATCCTTCTCAGCTCTACGAAGCAACATTGGAAGGACTGGTGCTGTTCCTCGTTGTTTGGATTTACTCAATAAAAAAGAGACCCCCAGGTGCAGTCTCGGGTCTCTTCTTATTCGGTTACGGGCTGGCTCGTTTTGTCGTGGAATTCTTCCGCGAGCCTGACAGCTATCTTGGCTTACAGGCCCTGGATCTTTCCAGAGGCCAATGGCTTTCGCTTCCGATGATTATTATCGGGGCAGGCCTTTGGATTTGGGCCTGCCGTCGGAAAGATTAGAAACCGAAGTTGTCCATGAAGATGTGATCTTCACGAAGGCCGCAGCGAGCTGTTAAATAGTTCACTGCGGCTTTAATCATGGAGTTGCTGCCGCAGAGGTAAGCATCCATGTCGGTCATATCGCCGTTGTCGGCAGCGGCAAATGTCTGAACGTGACCTTTGGCGCCGGGCCAGGTGTCTTCGCGAGAAACCACTCCGGTGTAATGAATCTGCGGATGAGCGGCAGCCCATTCTTCGAAGATTTCTCCGACAACGAGTTCCTGAGAAGTGCGAACACCCCAATAAATGAAGAGCTCACGGCCTTCGAGGTCGTTGTTCTCTACCAGTGTAGAAACGATGCTCTTGACGGAAGCAATGCCGGTTCCGGTAGCTAGGAAGACGGCTTTACGGCCTTTCGGTGTCTGGAAAGTGCTGGTGCCTTCCGGTCCTTTGAGGCGCATCTTGTCGCCGACGCGAATCATGTCGGAGAAGAGCATGCCGGTGAACATGCCGTTCGTGACTTTACGAATCAGGAATTCGACGGTCTCTTTCTGGTTCTGAGAGCTGGCCACGGAGTAATAGCGCTTCTGATTGCCGGGGAGTTCTACGGCATAGGTCTGGCCGGCCTTGAATTCAAAGAGGGCGCCGTCAGCACGCTTCAAAACTAAGCGCATGATGGACGGATCAAGCAGCGTTTTTTCAACGATTTCAGCTTGAACGCCTTCGGGTTTCTTTTGAGCGAGTTTGACGTCTCGGACTTTAATTTCGCAGTCGGATGTTGCCTTGGCACTGCAAAGCAGAGTTAGTCCGAGCTTTTGGTCAGCTTCAGTCAGCGCAAACGGCTCATGCGGGCCTAGTGCCACGGTGCCGGAAAGGACTTGAGCTTTACAGGCCCCACAGGCTCCGCTGCGGCAGGCACTCGGCAGCAGAAAACCGGCTTTATCTCCGGCTTGTAGGATAGTTTCGGAGGCTTCAGCCTGGAATTCATAAGGGGTCCCGGCTAGCTTGATCGTAAAAGACATAATTCTTTTCTTCTTAAGTTAGGGTTGAGTCTCAATGGTTTTGTTTCGTCTTTTGAGACATTTAAGACAATATTGCGGGTATTGTAAGACTAAAGTTAATGTATTGAATTTTTTAGTTTTGATTTGTTGCTACTGAGGAGAGCGGCGTTTTTCGGGCACAAAAAAGCTCTCGAAGTCCGAGAGCGTTTTTGTGTCTCCCGCCGAAACCGTCCGGCTTGAGTCCTGAACCGAGGGTTCAGGGGGGAGGCCTATGCCAGGCACAAGGAGCAGCAACGCGTGCCGCTCAACTTAATGGCTGACAAACAGCCCCCGAAACTAGAGTATTGGTTCAAAGAACAACAGCCGATGCTCGAATTTCGCAGGGGACGATTTGTATTGTAGCCTTCTCGAAAAATTTTTAAAGTCCGTATTAAAGCTAATTGCGCTATTCGGGTTCTGTCAAAATCACGGATGTTTCGTAAGTCCTCTGTCGCAAAGGGAAATTAGTTTTTTGATCTTCTCGAGGGTTTCCTGGTCGTCACGAATGTTTACTTTTTCATTCTCTTTTGCCAGAGCTGCTGCCGTCTCGTGCGTTTGTTCCTGCTTCTTTTGCATTCCGAGAATGAAAGAGATAAGCGTAAAAATCAAAAGCTTCACTTCCTTACTTTCGAACAGCTCCACTGATCTGCCGCCGTTAAATGTCATGAGATGATCATTGAATTCTCGGACGACCTTATCGAGAGCCGCCGTGTCAGTGGAGTCCGGCACGGAGACTTGTAGCCTTAAATTTTGAATCGCTATCGTGTAAAGCATAGAAATCAGGGGTTCCGGTATCGGTCTTTAATGGCTTTAAGACGTTCGAGTTCGACATGGAGCTGTTCGGCGGCAATATTGACCTTTGCTTGCGCAGCCTGTAGCTGAGCAGCCTTCGAGGAGAGGTCTTTTTGGAGACGTGCGTTCTCCTCCTCAAGATGGCTGATGCGACTCAGAAGCTCAAGGATTCTGGCCTCTAGAATTTTGAAAGCTTCTTCTCGGTTCATAAGTTACAGACTGAGAACGTCGCTCATGGAATAAAGTCCCGGCTTTTTACCTGCTTCCCAGATCGCGGCTTTGACAGCGCCTTGTGCATAGCCGGCACGGGAGCTCGACAAGTGAGAAATCACAATTCGTTCTCCGTTTCCGGCAAAAGTTACCTGATGGTCTCCGACCACGTCTCCGCCTCGCAGAGCGGCAAAACCGATGGAACCCGGGATTCTCGGACCGGTGTGACCCTCACGAGCCCATACGGCAACGTCTTCTAATTTTTGTCCGCGAGCCTCGGCAATTGCTTTGCCCATGGCGATGGCGGTTCCGCTGGGCGCATCCACTTTACGACTATGATGCATTTCAAAGATTTCCGCGTCATAGTCTTTGAGCAACTTGGCGGCGAGTTCGAGGAGTTTGTAGGTAACGTTTACACCGGCGCTCATGTTCGGTGAGAACACAATAGGGATGACTTTGGCTGACTCTTCAATCGCAGCCTTGCCTTCCGCATCTAATCCAGTCGTTCCGATGACCATGCCGATGCTGGCGTCGGCGCAGATCTTCAAAAATTCTTTTGTGCCTTCCGGACGAGTGAAGTCGATTAGTACTTGTGCACCGCTCGTGCGAAGCACGGTGTAGTCGTCCGTGATCTTCACACCGGTGTTGTAGCCTAAAGAGGCGCCGGCATCTTCGTCGGCCTCTTGTTTGTCGGTCCCTTTGTGCGCGAGTGCTGCGACAAGTTCGGCCCCTTCGGTGTTCCAAACGGCATCAATAATCATTTTGCCCATGTGTCCTTTGGCGCCGGCGACTGCGATTTTGACCATAAATACTCCGATGTTTGATTTGTAGTTAGGAACGGGAACACTCATGACAGCAAGAAGGCAGATTTCTTCACATACCGTCGGGGGCGCTCCGCAGTTAACTATTAAATGTACTCTAAAATTGCCGATAATCCGACCGATTAAGATCTCACAAAAATAAACGGCACCGTTTTTCGGTGCCGTGAGCTGCGTTTGGTATGGGCTCCCGATTACTGTGCGGCCGGGGTTTCAGCGGTCTCTTCTTTAGCCTGCTCGGTTTCTGTAGGTTGCTGAGTTCCATCCGTAACCGGAGCTTCCTGTTTTTCTTTTTCCAGTTCTTCCTGACGCTTCAGGGTGCTTTCTCTGGCGCGTTCACCGAGGATCGCTAAGTCGGCATTTGTTTCATCCGGCATCCTGTCGGATTTGAAACTTTCTACACGTCCATCCTCGTCGAAAGTAATTTCAAGCTTACGAATGCTTGTTTCTCCGAAACGAGGTTTAAGGAAGTAAACGTAATTCCACTGTTCTTTATGGAACAAGTTGCGCAGCGCAGGAGTGCCTAGCAGGAAGATAACCTGGTTTTTAGTCATGCCTTCATGGAGCGCGTCGACCATTTCGGAGGTAACGACGTTGCCCTGATGAACATCAGGGGTATAAGGCTTGAGCCATCCGGGGATATGGTCTCCAACGGATGAGCAGCCCGATAAAAGTGTTAAAGGGATAAGAGCGCAAAAAATAAACCGTTTCATTTCCGGAAAGAGGGTGTAGAAATATTATCAAGCCTGTATGATAATCGATAAGATTAAATCTAAGAACCATCGAACTTGTAAATCTCGAGGTTGGAATAAAACATGCCAGATACACAACAAGAAAATGCCAAAAATTTAAAAAACCTCGGCTTAAAAGCTACAGGGCCTCGTCTCAAGATTCTCGAAATTTTTCAGGAGCGGGCTAAAGCCGGAGAAGACCGTCATCTGAGCGCTGAAGAAGTTTATAAAGAGCTCGTCAACGTGGGAGAAGACGTCGGATTAGCCACGGTTTACCGCGTCTTAGCCCAGTTTGCTTCTGCCGGGATTCTGACACGCAGAAATTTTGAACACGGGACAGCAGTTTTTGAGCTGGACGACGGACACCACCATGATCACCTGATTTGCGTGATGTGCGGCAAGGTCGTCGAATTTGTCGATGAAGAAGTCGAAAAACGCCAAGCCGAAGTTGCAGCGAAACACGGCTATGAGCTGGTGGACCACTCGATGGCACTTTACGGCGTTTGCCCGGAATGCAGAAAACACAAGGCAGAACAGAAGTAACAGACAACAGTTTTCACTACGACAAAAAAGAAAGGATCCGCGGTTTTGGGATCCTTTCTTTTTTTGCGATGACGCTAAGATTAAACTGATGCTACAGGGAAGCACCTTTGGGGTTATTAATCGGAGAAGGGACGAGTCCCGGAACGTCACACCAATGTGATTTGAAGTAGTCAATGAGGTTCTTAACAGCGACTCTCTTCAGACTGCGCGGATTTGGAACCGCGGTGACGAACGTCAGCGGCTGTGTCCAGTTCGGAAACACCTCAACCAATTCTCCCGAATCAAACTGCTCGTGAAGCATGAAATGGCAGGCATAAAGAAGAATGCCTTTGCCTTTAATGGCCGGACGAATGAGTCCCGTTGTGCTCGTTGATTCTAAATTTGCCTGAAGATTCAGCGTCTTCAGATTTCCCTCCGGATCAATCATTCTGAATTTGTGCGCACTCATCTTTCCCGAGTAGTGTAGGAGCACGTGTTTTGCTAAATCTTCCGGCGTTTCCGGCCAGCCGTGTTTCTCCAGATACCTTGGAGAAGCAGCAACCGTAGAGGTCAAGGCACCTAAGACATAGACCGGAGAGTCGTCAATGGTGCGGATAATTGGCCCGCTGTGAATTGCAATGTCAATGCCGGAAGAAACCGGATTTACAGCCTCTTCAACCATGACCGTCTTTACCATAACGTTTGGGTAGTTCTTCTGAAAATCCAGCACCCAGTTGCCGATGATGAATTGATTGAAGCACGGAGAAGCACTGATCGTGATGAAATCTTCGACAGACGACGTGTAGGAATAAGGATTGTTGCCAAGAAGCGTGTCGTAATCATTGAGAATGACTTCGATGGCGTCCTTCAAACGCCTGCCCTCCGGCGTGATTTCTAATACTCTCGGAGTTCGGTAAAAGAGCTCGTACCCCAGCTTTTCTTCCATGGCCTTAATTCGTCGGGAGACCGTAGAAGCGGAAGTGTTTAGCGATTGGCTTACCTCTCCGATGGATTTTTGTTCACAGATTTGAAGAAAAAGTCTCCAATTGCTCAGATCGTCCAGTGAACTTCCTACGGCTTTGACTGACACGGCAAATTCCTCCTATTGATATCAAAATTTTAGGCAAATATCCATTGCGTTGAACGCACGACTGCGTGGCAACCGATGCAAAAACCGCAACCATAGAATGAACGAAAAATCATTCACCAAGGAGAAAACATGAAGTCGATGAAATTACTCACAGCGGCATTATGTATTGGCGTTTGTTTTTCATTCTCAGCCAATGCTCAGGTTTTATTGGAACAACATCAGAAGGCCGGAGTCCAGTGCGCACAGTGCCATAAGCAAGGTCAAGGCATTCCTCCGACAAGTCAGGACTGCATGGCTTGTCATGGAAGTTACGCACAAATAGCAGAAACAACAAAAGGCATCAAACCGAATCCTCATGATTCCCACATGGGTGAACTTCGTTGCGATGCCTGCCATAAAGTGCACGAGCCGCAAACCGTCTATTGCAATCAATGCCATACCTTCAAATCACTGAAACTGAAGTAAGGAGGAATGAATATGTTTAGAAGATCATTATTGAAAGCCTCTTGCGCAGCGATGATGTTTGCAATGGCAGCTGCTCCGTTAGCAGCTGCTGAAAAGACTTATGACGTCGCAGTCGTCGGCGGCGGTATTGCCGGATGTTCCGCAGCCCTGGAAGCCGCTCAGAGTGTTGTTTTGATTCAAGCCCAGCCGATTATCGGCGGCGACTCTTACCTGTCGACAGGTTGGTTCTATGCATTCAACTCTCCGCTTCAGAGAAGAAACGCCAAGATCCAGGACTCAGAAGAAAGATTCGTAAAAGAAACGCTTGAAGTTGCTAAAGGCAAACGCGATCCGATGTGGGTCAGCATCGTTGCAAAGAATGCCGGCAATGATCTTGAATGGCTGGAAAAGAACGGTGTTGAATTTGAAAACATCATTACTCGTTCTATGGGCTCGACCGTTCCTCGTGCGATTCAGGTTAAGGGTTACGGCAGAGGCCTGATGACCGCCCTGGAAAAAGCATTGAGAAAGACCGGTAAGGTAACGATTCTTCTGGATACACGTTGCGAAGGTCTGGTGATTAAAGACGGGAAGCTCCTCGGCGTAAAAGTCGGTGATGCCAAGCAGAAGAGAGAAATCGACGCCAAGGCTGTGATTCTTGCAAGCGGCGGATTCCAGTTCAACAAAGAAATGGTTGCAAAGTATGCACCGAAGTTTGCAAAGATGGGCGCAGTCGGCGATCCCAACTTGAAGGGAGACGGTGTTCGCTTTGCTTTGGAAGCCGGTGCTAAGTCCAGAAATATGGACATTCTGAACATTGTTCCGACTACGGACGTTGATACCCGCATTTACCTGACATCGGCAGCGCTCTCCGGCGGCGGAATCCTCGTCAATGAGAAAGGTCAGAGATTCTGCAACGAACTGAAGAATTACACGGCAACTGCTTTAGCAATGCAGGACCAGAAGCACGTTTACGAAATTTTGGTTCCTGAAACCCACAGTAAAGCCAAAGTTTTAGCCGACAAGGGAATGATTCGAAGAGCCGACAGCATCGAAGCCTTGGCCAAGGACATCCATGTACCGTATGAAAACCTCAAGAAGGAAATTGAAGATCACAACTTAGCTACCGAAGGCAAGCTTAAAGACCGCTTCGGCCGCGAAGTTTATAAAGTCAAACTTCATGCTCCCTTCTATTACATGGAAGTAATGCCGCTTATTCTCCAGACTCTCGGCGGCATTGTTACCAACGACAAGGCTCAGGTCCTCGGCAAGAACGACAAGCCGTTGTTCAACAACCTCTATGCAGTCGGAGACGTCATTTCCGGCTATCTGGACGGCGGATACCGTACAGGTGACGCACTGATGTTCGGTGTGGTTTCCGGAAGGCTCGCCGGCAGCCTGGCTCGATAGCAGTTTACTGCAGTAAAAGCCCGGGGAGAGGCACACTGCTTCTCCTTTCCGGACAGTCCATTCACATACAAACAAGGTTTTTCTGAAAAGAAAGTTACCCAAGGAGAATTATTGTGTCCAAAAGAAGAACATTTCTTCAAAGTACTGTAGCCGGTGCTTTGTCAGCATGCTCTTATTCAGCATTTGCTCACACGAAATTGACTGGCTCTGAAATCATGATGCCTGTTGATACTCGTAACGACAGAGGTGGTTGGCTTAAGCCGGCAGTTTCTCCCGTACAAATCAAAGGGTTCAAACTTGGCGAAGGTCTTCCGAAACTCATCGCTTCGACGACAGCTAATACCCCCGAAGGCTTTTTAAAGCAGGTCGAAATTTATGCCAATACCGCTGGTCTTGATTGTGTTGATATGCGTCCGGACTATATCGGCAAGATCTCAGGTAAGGATTTTGCCGAATTAACAAAGAAGGCATACCCGCTTGCCAAACAGCTAGGTGTTGAAGTCTCTTTACGTGACAAATATGAAGGCGGCGGCCGCATTGTTCCAGACGATGAATATGACGTATGGTGGACGGAATTCTTTGAAAACGGCGGAAAGGCTGACTTTGTCGACTTAGAAATGTTCCGTGATATCACAGTGGTCCGAAAGGGCATCAAGATGGCCCATGAACGCGGAATCAAGGTCATGATTTCTGATCATGAGTTTGGATGGACCCCTTCAGAAGACGATATGATCCGCCGCTTGATTGCCATGGAAAAGGAAGGCAGCGACATTTTGAAATTAGCGGCCTGGGCTCATAACTTTGATGATTGCCTTCGTTTGATGTCTGCAACATGGAAGTATCGCCGTTATTACGGAAACAAACCGCTCGTCACGATGTCGATGGGCGCTATTGGATGCTTATCCCGCGTAACCGGCGAATTCTCCGGAAGCGATATGACTTTCGTCATTGTCGGGGATAAAGGTTCTGCACCGGGCCAATTCCCGATCAAAGACGCCCAGCAAATCATCAATGATTTGCATGCGACGATGACTACAAAATCTGCTCAGAAACGTACTGACAGATAACAGATTCTTCGGAGCTCGCCTACGAGCTCCGTAGTTCGGAGCCCTCCGTCGTCAATAGTTAACGCCGGAGTGGAAAGAGAAACTAAAGCGAGAATTCGCTACCCCAAGGAGTGTTAACATGCAAAACCGTAGAACATTTTTAACCTTATCTGCAGCCGGCCTGCTTGGTTCAACAATGATCACAAAAACCGCCTCTGCAAAACCTTCTTCTCAGGGTTCCGACGCCGGCGCCATGCTGTTTATCGCCAACGACGTTAAACCCGGTCGCGAAAAAGATTTCAACTACTGGTATCAGACACAGCACCTGGATGAACGCCTCGGCATTCCCGGATTCTTGTCCGCTCGCCGTTATAAGGCTGTAAAGGGTGAAGCCGATCGTGAATACCTTGCCACGTACGAAACCGAATCTTCCGACACGCTCAAGGCTCATCAGTACATGAAGCGTCTGAATGACCCGACGGTTCTCACCAAAGAAAATATGCAGAAGAGCTTCGCCCGCATGAACCGCAGCCTTTTGGACATCAAATGGACGGATGGTAAGGGTGTCGGCACGATTATGGATTTGATCGTCATTGAACCAGACAAAGACACACTTCAGAAACTGAAAGCTAACGCACCGGAACTTTGGCAGAAAACTGCAACACCAGCATTCGAAAAAGCCACATACATGGAAAGAGCCTACGCAGGCGACAAGCAGACAATTTCTGCTGAAACCAAACTTCGCGGCGGTCCTGATGAAGAGTTCGACGGCGTTCTTCTTCTCGAATGGGCAGACGTTCCCAGCTGGCCCGCTCCCAAGATTATTGATAAACTCAAAGCACTCGGAATTAAAGTCAACGAGCAAGCCGGCGGCCGTTATCGCTTGATGGGTATCCGCGGCTAATTAAGTCAAATTCGAGCTTTGCCAAATCTCCTTGTCAGCTTGCTAGGCAAGGCTCGATTCTCCTGAAGCAGGATTTTTAAGATTTCCGTTTTTTCTCATCTGAGACGGAATTTTTTTGATTGTCTAACGACGAAGCATTTCTCTGGCGTGGTCCAGGGTCTTCTGGGTAATTGTTAAGCCGCCGAGCATTCGGGCAATTTCTTGAATTCTTTGTTCTTCGCTGAGCGGATACACGTTCGAGACCGGAGCCTCTCCTTCAGCCGTCGATTTCTTCTCAATCTTGAAGTGATGAGAGGCGCAGCTCGCAACTTGAGGCAGATGCGTAACGCAAAGAACCTGTTGGTGCTCGCCGAGTTGAGCAAGCAAACGACCGACTGTTTCTGCAACAGCGCCCCCGATGCCGGAATCCACTTCGTCAAAGATCAACGTATCGACGGTAGCAGTCATCGTGTCGGTTACGGCGATCGCAAGACTGATACGAGCCAGTTCACCGCCGGACGCAACCTTGGACAGAGACCGGCGAGGAACGCCGGCGTGGCCTGCAACCAAAAATTCACAGTGATCAATACCTACAGAAGAAGGTGCTTCGGCAGGTGTCACCGCAACTTCAAAAGAACCGCCGGCCATTGCCAGAGTCTGCATGACGTCTGTGATGCTCTTCTGCATTTTCAACGCGCCTTTTTTTCGCTCTTTCGAGAGTTCTCCGGCAAGTTTGTCGTACTGCGTCTTTGCCTCGTGCGCTTTATTAAAGAGCGCCGTCAGATCGCTCAGCCCCTCCATCTCAGCTGCCTTCTCGGAGACCTTCTGCATCTCTGCGTAAAGCTCTTCCGGCTCGACATGATATTTGCGAGTCAATTCGAGATAAAGGTTGATTCTTTGATCGAGTTCTTCGAAACGGCCTTCGTCAAAATCCGTGCGGTCTAAATAGTGTTCGACATCATCGGAGGCAGAGTCAATGATTTCACGTGCATCGTTGAGCTGCGTGTAGATCTTCTCGAGTTTCGCATCGACGTCCGACACGTCTCCGATGGCGCTGATAGCTGAGTCGACCAGCTCTAGTGCACTGTAGTCAGCTTCTGTGAGGGCTTCTCGAGCTTTCTGACAGGAATCAATTATGTCGTTGTAACGAGAAAGACGTGTGTGTTCTTCGTTGATACGAGCCCATTCTCCTTTAACCGGAGAAAGCTCCTTCATGTCTTCCAAGAACCATTTCATGCGTTCAAGCTCAGCCTGATTGAAGGCCTGTCTTTCACGAGCCTCTTCCAACGTTTTTTGTGCTTCACGCCATTGCGTCCAGGCGGAACGAACCGCATCAACCTGAGGACGCAAACCGGAGTAAGCATCCAGCATTTCAAGCTGAGAGCCTTTGCGAAGCAGAGATTGGTGGGCATGCTGACCATGAACCACAACCAGCATATGGCTGAGTTCTTTTAACTGAGACAAAGAGCAGGTCGTGCCGTTGATCCAAGAACGGCTTCGGCCTTTGATGTCCAAAGTTCTTCTTAAAACCAGCTCTCCGTTGAGGCCGGAAAGCTCTCGCTCTTCAAGCCAGGTTTTGATCTTGTCGTTGATCGTAAAGCTGGCCGTAAGGTCAGACTTCTGGGCGCCGGAGCGAATAACTTCCGGATCGGAGCGAGCGCCGAAAAGGAGCTGAAGTGCGTCAATAAGGATCGATTTGCCTGCGCCGGTCTCACCGGTCAGTGCAGTAAAACCGTCTGAAAATTCCAAATCAAGTTTGTCAACGATGACAAAGTCGCGAATGTTCAGTGAACAGAGCATGAGAGATTATCGGTCCGTGGGAAGGTAGTTCCAATGTAACTTTTTGCACAACGTATCGAAGTAGTTGTGTCGACTTGGATGGAGAATTTTAACGCGATGCGGGTAGGGGGAGGCCTTAATGATATCACCTACTAAAACCTCGGAATTATCCTGCATATCGAAATAAAGAGTGGCATCTCTCATATCTGTCACGGTAATTTCGATCAGAGAGTTCTCCGGAATCACGATCGGACGATTCGCTAAGGAATGCGGCGCAACCGGAATGAGAAGTGTGCAAGCAACCGAGGGATAAATCATCGGACCGCCGACGCTTAGTGCATATGCCGTCGAACCGGTCGGCGTGGAAACAATTAAACCGTCTGCTCTTTGGCGGCTCATCGGAAGTTTATTAACCGAGACCGACACTTCAATCATGCCGCCGGAGTTGCCTCGGGAAACGCAGATTTCGTTGACTGCGACATTGCGGTAAATCTCTTTGCCGTCGCGAATCTGAATTCCTTCAAGGAGGCACCGGGTGTCGGTGTAATAGTGGCCGCTCAGGATTTCGGAAATTTCTTCGACCATTTTGTCTGACGGAATGTCGGTCACAAAACCGAGACGACCGGCGTTAATACCGATGAAGGGTACATCGTAGTGCGCCATGCGGCGGGAAACGCCTAAGAAGGTTCCGTCGCCGCCATAAATGATAATGAGGTCGGATTTTTTGCCGATTTCGTCACGGGTGAAACCTTCTCCGAGCGAAAGTGCTTCCGCCGGCTTTTTCTCCAACAGAACTTGGCGTCCGGATTTAATAAGAAGCTCGGCAATAATGCGCAGAGGTTCATAATCGAGAGAGTCTCGCTTTCCGAAAACTCCGACGGTGCTGAATTCTTTTGTCATTGTCTACTCTTTACTCCGTACCAAATTTTTCGAATGCTTCATCAAGCAGCTGAAGGGTTTTTCCCGGTTTTCGAACTTCGTAAAGTAAATTTGTTAAGGCCGGTCCCTGAACCGTACAGATCCAATCTTCAGATGTCCAAAATTGGAAGGTCTCACGCAGGAGTACGCTCGAGCCTTTGACGGTTAAACAATCATCGTCGTCAATTTTGATTCGAACCGTGGGATCGTTTCGGTCCTTCAGGCATTCGCTCAGCGTCCAGTATTGGTAAAAGGCGAGTTCCGGGTTCTCCTGACGGTCAATCCAATTGTTAATGATCGCTGGGAAACGAAGTCTGGCAATTTCTTTCAGATGGTCATTGACGGAGTCAAATGATCGAAAGGACAGAAAAACGGGAAGATCGGAGACAACCAATGCCAGATTGTTTCCTTGCCAGTCGGTCCTGCAGTAATGATAGGAATCTCCTCCGAGCGTCAGACTTTTGGTAAAACGATCCGAGACAATCATCAAAGGGGGATCATCCGGATATTGCTGATAGGGAATGGAGAGAAGGAGCAAGCGGCTCCAGAGGACAGCGTTTTGTTCCAGAGGATGATCAGCTGCGTATTTCAGCAGCGCCGGGCTCAAATACCTGTCGATGTACTTTTGCGGCGGCCGCTCTGAGCAGTCGGACACAAATAGAAGCGGATAAGGCAGAGAAGAGAGCATCGATCTTCAGGAACAAAACAAGTTAATAGAAAGAGCTGTGCTTCGGCTTAGAGGTCAGGCAGGCCAGAGCCATAACTATCCACGCGGCGATCATAAATCCGCCGGAGATCGGGGTGACGAGGGGCCACGGTCTCCACTGAGCAAGGACCAGCAAGTAAATGCTCAGTGAAAAGCCGATCGAGCCGATTAGAAGCAGAAGACCGGCCAAGTTAACCAAGCCGGCTTTGAAATGGTTGGTTGCCCAAGCGATCGCAAAGAAACCCAAAGCACTGATCAGTTGGTACTGAACGGCGTATTCAAAGGCTTCGATGGAACGAGGCACATCCACAATGGCCCGCAACCCATGCGCACCGTAGGCGCCCATAGCAACGCCGGAAGCAAGCAGAAGACTTCCGATGAAAGCCCAAAAATGCATATTGAATCCTTATTCCAAAATATCAGGGACGGCAACGGCGTGGAAGCCGGCGTCAACATATACATTATCGCCCGTAATGCCGGAAGCGTAGTCAGAGAGCAGGAAGGCTGCCGTGTTGCCGACTTCATCAATTGTGACTGTGCGTCTGAGTGGAGCAGCCGTTTCCATGTACTTTAAGATTTTGGAGAAGTCTTTGATACCGCTTGCAGCTAGAGTCTTGATCGGACCGGAGGAAATTGCATTTGCCCGAATGCCTTTGGGTCCGAGGCTGTTGGCAAGATAGCGAACAGAAGCTTCAAGAGCGGCCTTGGCGACACCCATGGTGTTGTAGTTCGGCACAACGCGCTCACTGCCTAAATAAGTGAGCGTCAGCACCGATGAAGGGTGACCCTCCATTAGAGGAACAAGCGCTTTGATCAGTGCCGGGAAAGAATAGGCGGAAATGTCCAGAGCCGTCTTGAAGGCATCCCGAGATAAGCCCTCCAAGAAGTCTCCTTGAATGGCTTCGCGCGGAGCGAAACCGATAGAGTGAACCACACCGTCTAAGCCTCCCCATGTTGTCTTGAGAGTCTCGGCCAGAGCAAAAATCTGAGCGTCATCTGCCACATCTAGCGGAAGGACGATTTCGCTGTCAAATTCTTTAGCAAAGCCTGTAATACGGTCCAAGAATCTTTCATTCTGGTAAGTGAAAGCGAGCTGAGCGCCTTCACGATGACAGGCTTTGGCAATGCCATAGGCGATTGAACGGTTGGATAACACACCCGTTAGCAAAATTTTTTTGTCTTTGAGCAAACTCATTGTTCTTCCTTGTCCTTCCAGAGGAATTTCTAAACTCATGGAATATTAAGCGACTTTGTGAACAAAAGTTCAAATCTTGCCGAATTCAGTGCGAATTGCAAAAAACAATTAAAGGAGGTGCAGAAAAGTACGTAACTCAGAATTAAGTCATCAACCATAGCGAAAACGCAAAAAAGCGCAGTGACCAAAAAGCACGCTGCGCTTCAATTAAGAAAGAATTGGACTTATTGAGACAGTTTTAATGTTTGTCCGACCTTGAGGTTGTTATTACGGATGCCGTTTAACTTTTTCAATTGGTTGACCGACATGTTGGCTGAAGATGCAATAGAGAAAAGCGTGTCGCCTTTCCTGACTTTGTAGGTTTTCTTTTTAGCTAAGGGGCGCTTGCTGACCTGCTTCTGCACTCTTTCCGGAACCTCTTCCAGCACTACATGCCGTTTAGTCGGCGTACCGGAAGCATTGATGGTCAGGCGCTGACCGACGGAAATATTATTGCCCGAAATGTTGTTGGCATTTCTCAATGCAGACGCTGTGATGCCGTAGCGGTTAGCGATGCTGTAGAGCGTATCGCCTTTTCGAACCACATAGAACTTGGTGGAGGCGACTGGTGTATCGGGCGTGCTCCTTGTCGTAGTCGGGCGGGAGGTCGTTGTCTGGCGAGTGACGATGGGCACATTGACTCGAAGTGTCTGACCGACGCGCAGCCGTTGGGAACGCAAGCCGTTGCTCTTCATTATTGTTGCCGGAGAGACACCCAGGCGGCGTGCCACGCTTCTCATGTTGTCTCCGCGGCGTACGCGATAAGTCACGCGGCGGTAGTCTTGCGCTAAAGCGAAAGAGGCATCAATCGTATCGGAAGAAATATCCTCAGCGTTTCCTAATCCGCTGGATTTGCTGACGAGAACTAGGGATCCTGGTTTGATTCTTCTGCCTGCGGGAATCTGGTTGGCCTCTCGTAGCGCAGCTTCTGTCATGTGGGCCTTGCGCGCGATCGAAGCAACGGTATCCTCTGGCTGTACTCGGTAGGTAGTCCAGCTGGAGAGCGGTTTTCCGCTGGTGCGATAAGCGACCAAGTTTTCGATAAATTGGTCGAGCTTATCTGTCGGCATTAGCATCGAATGATTGTGAGAAGCAACAATAACAGGACGATTGAAAGAAGGATTGAGCGTACTGAATTCTTCATGACTCATACCGGCAAGTTTTGCGGCACGTTTGACGTCGATATCTTGGTCTTTAAAGATTTGAACGAAAAAAGGTTCGTTGTAGATCGTAGGAAGTTTGATGCCGTAATCGTTTGGATTCTGAACGATATTCTTAATCGCCTGAAGCTTGGGGTAGTAGTTCCGGGTTTCTGCAGGCATCTTGAGCGACATGTAATCGGTTGGAAGCCCTAATGATTGATTGCGCTTAATCGCGCGTCGTACATTGCCTTCTCCCCAATTGTATGCCGCAAAGGCAAGCGGCCAATCATCGAATTCGTCGTGCAGTCTCTGTAAGTAGGTGAGGGCGGCAGCCGTACTCTGTAGTACGTCGTAGCGCTCATCTTTCCACATTGTTTGGTCGAGTTCATAGTGCTTACCGGTAGCCGGCATGAATTGCCAAAGACCGGCAGCCTTTACTCGAGACTTAGCGTTTGTGACAAAAGCACTTTCCACGAATGGCAGAAGGGCAATTTCGGTCGGCATTCCGCGTGCGGTGACTTCTTCAATGATGTGGTAAAGGTACTTCTGAGAGCGGTTGGCCATGCGTTGTAAGTAATCCGGACGTTTGGAGTATTTAGCGAGGTTTTCATCCACGACAGAATTCTCCATGTTCGGGATCTTGAAGCCGTCCCGTACGCGTGTCCAAACCGTATAGATTTCGTCGTCATCAGCACCTGGGGTCACGATTTCTTCAATTTCGCCCAGAGGCTCGGAAGCGTAAGGAGACAACGGAAGCGCTAATGCTAAAGACAAAGCCAACGTACGGAGAGAGGTTTTCAAAAACATCGGAGTGGTGCTCAGAAGTCAGGATAAAGATACAATTATTAGGCAATTTAAAGGAAAATCATTCCGGATCGATGAGATTGTGTTTCAAATATCATCGCCCGCAATGTCAGTCATTTATGGCCGAAACAATAACACTCGAAAAATTTTACTCTTCATCGCTGGGCCAATATGCCCTGCGGTGGGAGCAGAACCAATACGACAAATTGGTATCCGATTGTTTCGGATATAACGCGGTGCAGCTTGGGGCGACCGGGATCGATTTTTTAAAGAACAATCGGATCGGGCTTAAGGTTGCCGCGGAGCCGACTTTGCGGCCTTTGACTCAGCTCTTAGAAACGGATGACAGGACGCCCTTGCAGATGCTGTTTGAAGCAATGCCTTTTGAGAGTGAAAGCATAGATTTAGTCGTTATGCCTCATGCATTGGAGGTCTCTGAGGATCCACACGCTTTGTTGAGAGAGGTATACCGAATATTGATTCCGGGCGGAAGGGTTATTCTGACGGGATTTAATTTAATGAGCTTATGGGGGCTGCGTTTTAAAATGCAGCGCTTCGGGGCGAAGACTTTTCTTCCCGGCAAACAGTTTATGTCGGTTTTCCAAATTCGCGACTGGCTTCACTTGCTCTCATTTCATGTAGACAGAGGGGCTTTCGGATGCTACGGTCTCACGTTTTCTTCCGCTCAGATTAAGGAAGACTCCTGGATTGAAAAGGCTGGCGATCGTTGGTGGCCGCAGTGCGGCGCAATTTTTGCGATCAGTGCCACAAAAGAAGTGCCGGGCTTTAAGCTTGTCGGGCGCGCCGTGAACAAGAAATTTTTCTTCTTGGGGCGCCGGCCTGCTCCTAAGAGCGAATGAGCATAAAACCGATTCAATGTGATCAGATTAGAGATGAAAGAAGTAGAAATTTGGACTGACGGGGCCAGCAAAGGCAACCCGGGTCCCGGCGGATGGGGCGCATGGATGAAATATAAAGGCCATGTCCTTGAGCTTTGCGGCGGAGCCTTGAGCACAACCAATAACCAGATGGAATTGACGGCTCCGACAGAAGCTTTATGCCGCCTAAAAGAGCCTTGCAAAGTAATTCTTCATACTGATAGTAAGTATGTTCAACAAGGAATGACAGCGTGGATCTACGGCTGGATTAAAAAAGGCTGGAAGACGGCTGACGGCTCACCCGTAAAAAATGCCGAGCTTTGGAAAAAACTCTACGAAGCATCAAAGCCGCATAAGATTGATTGGGTTTGGGTGAAAGGCCACGATGGAATCGAAGGTAATGAACGCGCTGATTTCCTTGCAAATCTAGGGGTTGAGAAGACTCTCGAGGAGAACAAGAAAAAGGATTAAAAAATCGTGTAGAATCTCGCTTCATTGGAGCGCACGGTTAGCTCAGGGGTAGAGCACTGCCTTCACACGGCAGGGGTCACTGGTTCGAAACCAGTATCGTGCACCAAACCATATTTCGAATAGTCGCAAAAAAACCTCTAATTCAGGTTCCGAGGCTATTTTTATATCTGACTACGTGACTAAAAATAGCTGATTTGTGCAGGAGTAGATGCAGGATCGTAGCAAGCAAAAAATCAAAGCCGCGGCCACTCATTCCTTACCCTGCATGTTTTCTCTTTCCGTGTTTCAAAACAGCGGCAACATTCCATCTTTTCAGCTTGAATGCCTCTTCAGTTGCTCCAAGGCTCAGAGAGGCTGGTGCTTAATATTTGTTTCATCCGTAACGACAACTTCCGACAAGGTCGACGACCTTGTCAGAAGTTGTGACATAGCAGTTGAAAAGATTTTTAGAAGAAATACATACCAATCGTGAACACGACCAGAGCTACACAGACCGGTATAAATGTTCTCTTACAGATGTCGATCGGATTGACGCCTGCAATACTGGCGATAACAATGACGCCCCCGGCTACAGGAGAAATCGTTCTGCCGAGTCCTGCAGCGACTTGCGCAACGGCACCCAATTGAACCACTGTCATGCCGAAATCAGCGGCGTGGGGAGTGATGACTTCATTAAAAGCAAGTGCTGCAGCATTGCCGGATCCGCATACAATTGCCATCAGCCACGGACCGATAGCTGCCGAAACCATAGCAATGGATTGAGAGCCTTTCATTGCATCAACAAGAGCACCTGTAAGACCGATGGATTTCATGCCGGAGGCAAAAACCGCAGCGGCACCGATGAGCAGAGCAACGTCACAGAAGGCGTCTCCGCAGCCGCGGCAGAACTTTTTAGAGATATCGCCGGCTTTCAGTTTGTTCACAACTCCTACGATAAGACCGACACCCGTTCCAATCAGCATGCAGCAGGGTACGGTGAAAATTTTCGTGGGCAGCCAGCCGACTTGCTTAGAAGCAATAACTAGTAAGAAGAGTGGGAGTATAGGAATCAGTGCATAGAGATAATTCACTTCCAAAGAGCAATCAGCCTTCTTTGTAATGTCTTCTGAGAATTTACGACTTCCTACGCCTTCTTTCATTGCAACAGCAAGGAAGGCCAGGATAATGGCTGCAATTACAGCACCGCATAAAGCCGGGAAAAATTCAGACATGATGACGATCATTGCATCGGGGGAGCTAATTTCGCCGGCTTTGAATGCAAGGTCGGCGACCTGCGGATTAAACATTAAGCCGGGACTGGCAACCGATCCCCACGTACCGAGGAAAACGGCAGCTCCGGCCATGACCGGAGGAACGCCAAGAGCAATTAAAGCAGGAATAAGAAGAACGCCGACAGCTGCAGCGATACCGACAGCAGATGGGAGAACAATGTTCAAAAACCACGTGATGATGACGGCTCCAGGAATTACAAGCATGGGAACTTTGGCTAAAGGCCGTACCAGGGCATTGACTAAGTGGTCTGAGCACTTGGTGTAGCTCATAACGTACCCGAAGCCCATGACGGTCGTGTAAGTGGGGACTAAGCCAGGGTTGGTTAATTGTTTTACGAAAGCGTCAATAGCTTGGCCGAAACCTACCGAGGAGCCTGCTACAAAAACTCCTACGACGGTCATCAAAATGCCGGATAAGAAGAGAACCAAACGGGCTTCATAATTTTTATAAATGAGCCAAAAAGTTCCTATAACGATAGCGATGCCTATCCACAACATAATTAACTCCTTGGGTGATGGGATTTTTATTGATTTTTTGCAAATCTTTCAGTGCGATAAGAAAAAATATCTTTGATATCAATGAGGTATGGTTCGATTTCGTATTCTTTGCAAGCCGATAATCCTTCCTGCGTTGTGATGAATTTGCCTCCTTGCCCTTTAACGCAGCCATCGACGAGTACTTCTTTGCCTTCTACGAAAGAATGAATTGGCTTTTGACGCTCAAAGTCAATGATGGTGATGTCGGCATCGGCGCCGGGACTGAAGTGTCCTTTGTTTTTGAGACCGTAAAGCCTCGTAGCGGAATAACTGGACTTGAAGACAAACTCCTGCAGGCTGAGGGCGCCTAATTTCACAAGGCTGAAGCCGCTTGAAATGATGACGTTTCTAGGAATTCCGCCACCGTCAGTACAAAAGGCGTCAACTAGGAAGTGCTTACCGTCTTTTCGTTTCTGAGTAGCGAAAAAGAAACGAGGAAGTGCCGGATTGACTTCGAAACTCATAGGTACATCCGTCTGAGTTTCCGACCAGATCTTCAAACCTTTTTCTTTATTCGTCAGGACAACAACACCATCGGCTCTTTCGTGAACATGGGCAGCGCCTTCCTCTATGGCCGCTCTCAGCCCATCGATGGTTGGTGCATAGCCTTTGGCAATTAGACAGTTTCTTGTGACTCCGCTTTCAGGAACGCCGTCGATACACTTTCCTGAACAGCCGTTGATTGGGGAGAGATAGCTTTCACAAAGGATTTCAGGATGTTCTTCGAGCAATTGTTCGGCTTTGCGAATCTCTTCTTCCACAGAAAGTACAGCACCACGGCAGTAGGCGTTTATGTGTGCGAGATGGAAACTCCTCCCGTTTGCTATTTTGATTATTTCTTCCATTCCGCGGATATTCGATCCTTGCTTCGTGGAGCCGGCGTGGACCGCCAAAAAGGTTCCGTTTTCGGAGCAAACTGAAAATAACGTATCCACGGATTCCGGCTCAAGCGGGTAATGGCCGCCCAATAGTTTTACTCCGAAGGCTCCTTTCTTAAGAGCGATTTGAACGGCCCGAAGAATTTCCTGCGATGAAGGATGGTTTGAGCTGAGATTGACGGCGGGTCTGAGCTGTTCCAGACAGCCAATATTTAATCCGGTCCCGTTTTCTTTTATGAATTTTTTAACGCTGTCCACAGGGCCTGCCATTTCTATGGCAGTTGTAACACCGGCTAAAGCCAGCATTTTCAGGCTGTCGGGGCCTCCTAACCAGGAGGATGCATGCATATGGCTGTCGACAATTCCCGGGATAACAAGGAGATTTTTTGCATCGAGATGGCTCTTAGCTTTTCCCAGTGCAGTACCGATAGAAGCGATTCGACCGTCTTTTACAGCGATGTCGGTAACTTGATCGAGATGGTTTTTGTAATCAACGACCCTTCCGTTGTGAATGATGAGATCAAACATGGTTTTTGAAGTTGAGGAAACAGGAATTTGTTGAGAAAAATTCTAGGTTTCGCTATCTCATTTGAAAAATATTATTTATGATTTGTCTAATTAACAAAAATGTTATAAACATGAGAAATCTGATTCTTCATCACTTGGAAGCCATCATTGAGAGCGGCTCTGTTATCGGTGCATGCAGAAGATTGTTCTTATCACAGCCTGCACTAAGTCAGTACATCAAGAGACTGGAAGCTGAGTACGGAATAGTGATTTTTGACAGGTCCGTAAGTCCTTGGAAGTTGACGGAAGAAGGGGAGCATCTTCTTGAGACCCAAAGAAAAATACAACAGCTTGATGAAGAATGCCGACAGTTTTTTAGAGATCGAAAAGGTTTAAAGAGCGGGACTGTCAGAATAGGTTCGACAGCATATCGCACGGCCACAATATTGAATCCGATACTCTCTGTGTATAAAAAACAGTATCCCAACGTGATTGTCAGAATAGAGGAAGGGACGACTCAGGAAGTTGCTGAATTTGCAGATAACGGGAAGGTGGATTGCTCATTTGTTATTTCTTCGATGGTTCCGTCCTCTCTCGAGTCTGTCGAGATTTACAGCGAAAAGGTATTAGTGGGCCTACCGCCGAATCATCCTTATACGAAACGAGCCTCCGGCGAAGCCTCTCTTGAAGAGAAGTTCCCGAAAGTGGATTTTAAGGAGCTCGATGGTACGCCTTTCATCATTATGAAGAGGGGACAGATTTTCAATCAGTACTACTACGACTTATGTCAGAAGCATAGGGTACCCCCGCAAGTTGTGTTAGAAACTCAATCCATTCTTACGGTTCCCGCGCTCATCTCGGCTAACGTCGGTGCTGCTTTGGTTCCATCCACGATCGCAGACGATTGTATGGACAGAAATGTCCGGCTTTTTTCTCTTGGAGACGATGTTCCTCAAAACAATGTTTCTCTAGTTTGGAAGCAAGGGAAATATCAAAGTTACGCTCTGACAGAATTCATAAAAACGGCAAAGGAGATTTTCCTGCCAGCTTTCACTCATCAATAGCCTAACCTGTCCAAAATCATGAATCCGGCTTAAGTGAAAACGCCTGCAACTCTTCAAAAGTTTAAAGTTTGCTAGGGAAAACAATAGGATGTTTCCTCGGAAATAAAGGTTCTCTTTCCGAGAACTAATTAAAATTTATTCCACATTATGAGAGCACTTATCACTATTGGTAAGGCTCTCGATTTATTAAATATTTCTTCCCAAGGTTCAAACTATGGATTGGCTCGTTTCTTTGTGGAGCGATTCAAATTCGGTCGGGCATATTCTTTTGGTTTATGCGATCGTCATCACGGTCGGTTTGCTGCTCGGACGAATCAAAATTTTCGGAATCTCGCTCGGCGTCACTTTTGTGCTCTTTGCCGGTTTAGCGGCTGGTTACTTCGGCTTTACCGTAAACACGACGGTTCTTCATTTTCTTCGTGACTTCGGCCTGATTCTTTTTGTTTTCTTTATCGGCCTTCAAGTCGGACCATCGTTCTTTTCATCCTTCCGAAGCGGCGGTGTTCAGCTGAATCTGCTTACGCTTTTAGCAGTATTTCTGAGCTTGGCTGTAACGGTCGGTCTTTATTTCGCATTTTCGGACACTGTTTCGCTGCCGCAGATGCTCGGCGTTTACTTCGGTGCCGTGACAAATACACCGGGTCTCGGTGCCACGCAGGAAGCATTAAACATGCTGGATTACAAAGGCGAAGATATTGCCGTCGCCTATGCATGCGCCTATCCGCTCGCCGTTGTGGCCATCATCGCAACGTCTATCTGCCTGCGCTTTATCTTCCGTATTGATCTCAAGGAAGAAGACCGCATGTGGGAAGAATCGGAAAAAGAAAACAACGAAGCCCCTATCTTCTTCCACGTCAAAGTCACAAATGCGGCTTTAGAAGGTAAACAGCTGGAGCAGCTCCGCAACTTTATCGGCCGTCCCTTTATCTGCTCTCGATTGCTGCATGACGGAACGATTATTAGTCCTCATGCTAAGGACACGGTCCACGTCGGCGACGTGATGCGTATTGTTGCTTCCGCTGAAAACAAAGATGCCATTACGGTTTTTTGTGGTTCTGAAGATAAAGATGTCGACTTGGCAACGGAAAGTTCTCCGATTACAGCGCGCAATATTCGTGTGACCCGAAGCGCTATGAACGGCTTGACTGTTCATGACCTGCACTTAAGTCGCTACGACGGTGTCAATATCACGCGTATTTTCCGCGCTGGTATGACGCTTTTTCCGTATCCGCATCTTCGTTTTCAGATCGGTGACGTGGTCTACTGCGTTGGTCCGGAACGCTCAATTCGCCGTTTGGCCGACAAACTCGGCAATCAGGAAAAGAAACTGGACCATCCGAACCTGATTTCTATTTTCCTCGGTATCGCAGTAGGCATTCTTTTCGGCAGCCTTCCGATCGCTATCCCAGGAATGCCGGTTCCTCTGAAATTAGGCTTGGCAGGCGGTCCGCTGATTGTTGCGATTTTGCTGGGCTACTACGGTCCGAATTTCAAGCTCATTACTTACACCACGGCATCAGCCAACCTGATGCTTCGAGAAATGGGCATCGCATTGTTCCTTGCAAGTGTGGGTCTGGCAGCCGGCCGTCCTTTCGTCGACGCAATCCTCGAAGGCAACGGGCTCCTCTATGCCTTCCTCGGTTTGTTTATCACGATTATTCCTTTAGTGGTCATCGGAAGTATCGCCCGCAAGGTCTATAAGATGAACTACCACAGCATCGTGGGCATGATTGCCGGCGCGACGACCGATCCACCCACGCTGGCCTATGCCAGCACACTGACGGAAAAGAATGTTTCTGCAGTTGCATACTCCACGGTTTATCCTTTGGCGATGTTTCTGCGAATTCTTTCAGGCCAGTTTGTATTGCTCATCCTCTGGCAGTACGTTAGTTAAAAGGCTCATTTGCTGAACCCAGGTCGGTCGATTTTGGCCGGCCTTTATTTTTGCCTCTTGATTGCACGGAAAGGTCCGTGTCCAGTCAAGGCCTAACGCGGTAAAATCAAAATTTATGCTCGCCCCGCTTATTTGCGGGAAATTTAATATTCACGGGATTAGTTTAGAACCATGTTTACAAAAGTCCGTACTCGCATTGCTCCGAGTCCTACAGGAATGATGCATTTGGGAACCGCTCGTACTGCGATTTATTGTTGGGCCGTTGCCCGTCATTTCGGCGGTGAATTCCTTCTCCGTATTGAAGATACCGACCGCGAGCGCTCCACTCCTGAAGCAACTCAAGTGATTCTGGACGCAATGAAGTGGCTCAACCTCGACTATGACAACAAGGAAGTGGTCTATCAGATGAACCGTCTTCCTCGTTACAAAGAAGTAGTGGATCAGCTCTTGGCTAAAGGCTTGGCCTACAAGTGCTATGCCACAAAGGAAGAGCTCGATGAGATGCGTGAAGCACAGAAAGCCCGCGGAGAGAAACCTCGCTATGACGGCCGCTGGCGTCCTGAAAACTGTGTCGGCAAACCTATTCCCGAAGGCGTCACTCCGGTTATCCGTTTCCGCAACCCGGACGACGGCGTTGTGACATGGGAAGACGGAGTTTACGGCGAAATTACCGTTGCAAATTCTGAATTAGACGACCTCGTGATTATGAGAGGCGACGGCATCCCGACTTACAACTTTGCCGTTGTTGTTGACGACTGGGATATGCAGATCAGCCACGTCATTCGCGGTGCTGACCATATCAACAACACTCCGCGTCAGATCAACCTTTACAACGCTATCGGCGCACCTCTGCCGACGTTCGCACATCTGCCCTTGATCCACGGTGAAGACGGCCAGAAGCTTTCTAAGCGCAACGGTACCGTCAGCGTTCTGCAGTACGACGAAGAAGGCTACCTCCCGGAAGCCTTGTTCAACTATCTCGCTCGCTTGGGCTGGGGCCACAAAGACGACGAAAAATTCACTCGCGAACAGCTGGCTGAATGGTTTGAGCTTTCCGACTGCAGCCGTTCTCCGGCCCGCTTCAGTATGAAGAAACTGGACTGGCTGAACCACGAATACATCAAAGGATATGACGACAAGAAGCTTGCAGAACTTGTCAAACCGAGAATTGAAAAACTCGGCGGCGATCTGAGCCTGGTCAAGGACCTTCCCGGCGTTATGGCTCTTCTGAAGAGCCGCGAACCGACCCTGCAGGCTCTTGCAAAGGCAGCAATGCTGTTCTGCCATAACAATCCGGTTGATTCTTCTTCTCTGCCTGCGCAGCTCAAGGACAAGGAAGACGCTTCTTTCGAAGCGATGGCTGCTTTCGTCCGTAAAGCTCCTTCCATCGAATGGAAGAAAGAGAACATTTATGGCTTAATGAAAGAAATCATGGATGAGCAGGGCGTCAAAGTTTTGCACCTTGCAATTCCTCTGCGCGTTTTGGTGACAGGCGCTGAAAAGACACCGTCCATCGACGCAACCCTTGAACTGTACGGTCAAGAGCGCGTTCTTACCCGCCTCAACGAAGGTATGGAGAAGTGGGCCGCTCAGAGAGCCGGAAACTAATTTTTACTTTTTAGAATGCGATTTTCGGGGATAGAGTTGACAAGATCAAAAATGTCCCGTAATATCGCACTTCTTTCGGGGGTATAGCTCAGCTGGGAGAGCGCTTGCATGGCATGCAA
>ERZ860059.166-NODE-166-length-52664-cov-4.216028_pt1 | contig 52664 bp, 52 predicted proteins | sample MGYA00510113_ERZ860059 | MGnify/ENA primary metagenome ERZ860059 (study PRJEB30046, sample SAMN00715190) | human gut metagenome | study: EMG produced TPA metagenomics assembly of the A metagenome-wide association study of gut microbiota in type 2...
AAAGATTTTTTTCATTTTTTAAATATACATCATATATTGTTAACATTTATTTGTTTTCTTTATTTTTAAAATTTATTTAATGAAATTGACTATTTTTTTTTAGAAGATATAATTGTAATACAATGTAACTGATAAAAGTACAATTAATTTGAAATTGATATTTTATTTAATTATTTTAAGGAGGATTTTATGGTAAAAGAAACTTTAAACCCACTATTAAGTGCTCAAGCACAAGTAAAAAAAGCATGTGATGCTTTAGAAGCAGATCCAGCTGTATACGAATTATTAAAAGAACCTCAAAGAATTATTGAGATTTCTATTCCTGTAAAAATGGACGATGGTTCTCTCAAAACATTTAAAGGGTACAGATCAGCTCATAATGATGCAGTAGGACCTTTTAAAGGTGGAATTCGTTTCCATCAAAATGTAAATGCTGATGAAGTAAAAGCTCTTTCTATGTGGATGAGTATCAAATGTCAGGTAACTGGAATCCCTTATGGTGGAGGTAAAGGGGGAATTACTGTTGATCCTTCTGAATTATCTCAAAGAGAATTAGAGCAACTTTCTAGAGGTTGGGTAAGAGGAATGTTCCGTTACTTAGGTGAAAAACTGGATATTCCAGCTCCTGATGTTAATACAAATGGACAAATCATTGCATGGATGCAAGATGAATATAACAGATTAGCTGGTGAACAAACAATTGGAGTATTTACTGGTAAACCTTTAAGTTATGGTGGTTCTGCTGGAAGAAATGAAGCTACTGGATTTGGTGTTGCTGTAACTATGAGAGAAACTTTCAAAGCATTAGGAAAAGATCTTACTAAAGCAACTGTAGCTGTTCAAGGATTTGGAAATGTTGGAAAATTCACTGTAAAAAATGTTATGAAATTAGGTGGAAAAGTTGTAGCTGTTGCTGAGTTTGAAAAAGGAAAAGGAGCTTTTGCAGTATATAAAGCAGAAGGTTTCACTTTTGAAGAATTAGAAACTGCCAAAGCTGAAGGAAGCTTAACAAAAGTTGCTGGTTCTAAAGAAATTACTATGGATGAATTCTGGGCATTAAATGTAGATGCTATTGCTCCATGTGCTTTAGAAAATGCAATTACTGCTAAAGAAGCTGAATTAATCAAAGCTCTCTTAATCTGTGAAGGAGCTAATGGACCAGTTACTCCAGAAGCTGATGAAATTCTTTATAAAAAAGGTATTATTGTTACTCCAGATATCTTAACAAATGCTGGAGGAGTTACAGTATCTTACTTTGAATGGGTACAAAACCTGTATGGATACTACTGGACAGAAAAAGAAGTAGAAGAAAAAGAGGAAAGAGCTATGGTAGATGCTTTTAAACCAATTTGGGAATTAAAAGTGGAAAAGAATGTTTCTTTCAGACAGGCTACATACATGAAATCTATCAAAAGAATTGCAGAAGCTATGAAAATTAGAGGATGGTACTAATTTCTATATTAGAGAATAAAATATCTAAACAATTACAATATCTAAAAGAGAGAGTTGTGGAACTCTCTCTTTCCTTTATTTTGTATAATAATTTTTTTCTTCTTAATAATATATAAAAATTCAAATTATTTTCTATAATAATTTTTCTCTATTTCAGTCTATTCATTTTTCATTTTCATTATAATTTCTTTATCTTTATCTACTTCTTTTGTTTCTTTAAGTTCACAGAAAGAATATAATATCATAGCCAGTATATTTTATGACTTAAATGATATTTTAGATTTTTTCTTTCTTTATTATATATATGACTTTATATTTAATTTTTTCCTTCCATAAAAACTTCTCCTTTTTTTTACAACTTTTTATCTTATAAAATTGTAGTAGTTCAATCAAATTTTTTCAGTTTTTTATATATTATTTTATTTTTTCATTTATACTAATAATATTCTTCCCTCCTATTTTTTTAAACTTTATTCTCATTTTCAATATTTTTTCTACAAAATTTTTAAAAAAATTATCTTGACTTTACTACATTTTTAAATTATAAATATAGTAACTACTACATACAGTAAATTTAATAGCTTTTATCTAAAATCAAGGAGGGCAAATTATGGACTATGGAATTTTATCTGTCATTCCACCGCTGGTTGCTATTTTACTGGCTCTGGTGACAAAACAAACGGTTTTTTCACTTTTTTTAGGTCTTTGGATTGGAACTACCATTATCTCTGATTGGAACCCAATTATCGGATTTCCAAAAATGATTTCAGATTTCTTCATTCCACTTATTGGTAACACTTGGAATGCAGGAATGATAATGCTTATTGTGTCTTGTGGAGGGTTTGTCTATTTAATAAAAGTTTCTGGAGCAGCAAAAGCATTTGGGGATTATGCTTCTAAGAGAGTAAAAACAAGAAAAGGTGCTCAGCTTACAGCATATTTTGCAGCATTTGCTTTTATTTTTACAGAGCCTACTCTTACACTTGGAGCTATTATGAGACCAATAACTGAAAGACTTAGGGTATCTAGAGTTAAACTTGCATATATTTGCGATGTTATGGGTTGTCCTTTTGCAACGCTTTCTCCTATTACAAGCTACAGTACTTATGCTATTGGACTTATAGCTACACAATTTGCAATGCTTGGAATAACAGATAATCCATGGACTACATATCTTAAATCTATTCCATATAATTTCTATGCTATGTTTGGTATGCTTGCTCTTTTCTTTGTTATTATATTCAATCTGGATATAGGACCTATGTACAAAGCTGAAAAAAGAGCTATTGAAACTGGTGAACTTATAGGTGAAAATGATAATCCAATGGGAAAATATGATTTAGATGAGGATACTTTATTTAAAGATTCAAATATAACACTGGCTAGTTTTGTTATTCCACTTCTTGCATTATTTGCAACATTAATAGCTATGATACTCTGGACTGGAAAAGCTGGTGAAAATGGTATAGGAGGAGCTTTTGTCAATTCCAATATTTCTCTTTCTATTACCACAGGATTTTTAGTTGCTTCTATTGCTGCTGGAATAATGGGTGCAAAGGCTAAAATATTTAAATATGCTGATATCGTTCCTATGTTCTGTAAAGGAGTAGCTTTGAACTCTGATATTCCAATCATATTAGTATTAGCATGGTCTATTGGTTCATTGACAGGGGTTATGAACCTTAAAGGATATTTAATAAATATAGTTGCACATTACAACATAGCTGCTGGTCTTATGCCTGCATTCCTATTTGTAGTAGGTGCTTTTGTTGGATTCTCTACTGGAAGCTCTTGGGGTGTATGGGCTATAATCATGCCAATATCTCTTCCAATAGCTCATACATTTGGAGTACCAATGGAACTTATGATAGGGGCTTCATTAAGTGGGGGAGTATTTGGAGATCACTGTTCTCCTATATCAGATACTACTATTCTTGCATCTACAGCAGCTGGTTCTGACCATGTGGAACATGTAAAAACACAACTTCCTTACAGTCTAACTGTAGGAACATCTTCAGTAATAGGTTTTCTAGTAGGAGGACTTATCTCTCCAATATTAGGGCTTATAGTTGCAGCAATATTAATAGTTACAGCTCTTTTCATGTTTTCTAAAATAGCTGAAAAGAGAAATGGTAAAATTTTAGGAGGAATACAATGATGAATAAATCAAAAATATATTTTCCCGATTATATCTTCTATAATGGGAGTATTCATACAGTAGATAAAAATGACAGTATTTATGAAGCTACTGCTGTATCAGGAAATAAAATAGTAGCTGTTGGAAATAATGATGAAATACTATCAATGAAAACTGAAAATACTGTATTAATAGACCTAAAAGGAAGAAGCCTTCTGCCAGGTATCAATGATGCTCACAATCATGCATGGGAAACTGGTTTAATGCTTGAAGGAATAGTACTTTTCGGTATTAATAGTATGAAAATGCTTCAAGAAAAAATTAAAGAAAGAATAAAAGAGGTTCCAGAAGGAACATGGATACAGGGAGGAAGTTGGATAGAATCTCAATTTGAAGAAAACAGAGCACCTAATCGCTACGATTTGGACATTGCTTCTCCTGATAATGCTGTTGTACTGGAAAGAATATTTGGAGCATGTTCTGTAAACTCTAAAGCATTAGAATTAGCTGGTATCACTAAAGATACTGTTGATCCTCCAAAAGGACATATAGAAAAAGATGAAAAGAGAGAACCTACTGGGGTTCTTCATGGAAATGCTGTTCTTTTAGTCAGAAAAGTTATGCCTGGTCCTTTTGGAAGTGATGATTTTGGAGCAGGAGAGGGAGAGCCTTCTATTCCTGTATTGGAAAAATCTATATCTCTTGCAATAAATGAATATAATAAATATGGAATTACAAGTATTACAGAACCAGGAGTAAGTTCTGGAGTATGTAAAGCTTATCATGATTTATTAAAGAAAAATGAACTTAAATGCAGAATAAACCTTATGCCTAACTGGCATGGATTTACACTGCAGCAAAATGAAAAAGAACTTGACCAGCTTCTTGAGGATTATAATTTTTCCACTGGTTATGGAAATAACTGGATACGTTATTCTTCATTAAAAATGGCAATAGATGGTGGACTTACATCTATGACAGCTTTAAAATCTTGGAATTACAAAGGCGAAGATTCATTGAGAGAATTTCCATTAAGACTTGATATCACTAAACTTGATGAATATATAAAATCAGCTCATGATTCTGGCTGGGATATTGGTATCCATGTAATGGGAGATGTAGCTATAGATAAAGCTGTAGATGCTATTTACAAAGCTGTAAAAGCTAATCCAAGAAAACATCAGCACTCTATAATACATGCTTATTATCCAAGTGAGGAAACTCTTAAAAAAATGAGCGAAGTGGGAATAATGGTAGCTGCTCAAGCCAGCTTCATCTATGTCGAAGCAGATGGATATGATTCTCTGCTCCCTAGAGATAAGCAAACATCATTTACTCCACTAAAAACTTATAAAGACAATGGAATAATAGTTTCTTTAACTACTGATATGCCTTGTTCAAATTTAAATCCTTTTATAAATATGTACGCAGCTGTAACTAGAAAAGGATCAAGAGGTTATTCTCTTGGTGATGAAGAAAAAATAACCAAAGCAGAAGCTCTCAGAATGATGACATACAATGGTGCTGTGCTTAATGGAGAAGAAAAATTCAAAGGGAGCATAGAAGCTGATAAGTTGGCAGATCTTATAATAATAGACAAAGATCTTTCTCAAGTATCAGATGAAGATATAAAAAATATCAAAGTTGATCTCACTATGCTTGATGGAAAAATCATCTATCAAAGATAAAGAAATCGAGGAAGTGAATAAATGCTGTATTTAATCATAGCAGTTTTATCAAATACATTTATGACTTTCATCATAAGATTGTCAGAAAAAGAAAAAAGCAACCGTTTCAATGTAAATACTTTTAATTACCTTTTTGGTGGTATATTGGCATATTTTGTCATTAGAAAGGAAAGTGTATTCTCTTTTGATGGAGAAGATTACAGGTATACACTTCTTCTCGCTGTGATAAATGCTGTATTATATATTGCCTGTCTTTATCTGATGCAGATAAACATGAAAAAAAATGGAGCTCCTCTTACTACTACATATAATAGATTGGGGCTTCTTATCCCTATTCTTATATCTGTTATACTTTTTAAAGAATATCCCAATCAAATGCAGATAATAGGGTGTATTTTAGCAATTTTTTCTATATACTATATCAACAAAAAAGATAAGAAAGATGGTAGCAGTGTCTCACCTATTCTTCTCATAGCTTTATTTATAGCTGGAGGTATGGTAGATACCCTAGCAAAGATATATGGCCACTTTGGTAATCCAAATCTTCAAGGGCATTTTATCTTTTATACATTTATCTTTTCCTTTATATTCAGTCTTATATTGAGTATAAAAAATCTCAGTTTAAAAGAAATACTTATTGGTTTTTTTATAGGAATACCTAATCAGATTACTACATTAGCACAATTAAAAGCTGTTGCTGTACTTCCTGCTTATCTGGTATTCCCTGCATACAGTATTTCTGTTATACTTTTAGTTAATTTTGTAAATTTTCTTTTCTTTAAAGAAAAGCTCACAATACGTCAATATATAGGAACAGGTATCATTATTTCAGCTCTTATATGCATGAATGTCTAGAAATATTCCTTGCTTTTATCTTTAAATTATTTTATGATAAAAGAAAAGAAATGCGAGGTATTATCTATGACCGGAATTGCAAAACTATATAGGAAGAATTATAATAATCTAACTAAAGCTGAAAAACAGATAGCAGAATATATATGTGAAAACTCCAAAAAAGTTATTATGATGACTTCACTTGAACTTGGAAAAGAACTCAATGTCAGCGATGCAACTGTATTGAGATTTTCTAAAAAAATAGGATTTTCCAAGTATAATGAACTTAAAGAATATCTTGCAGAAGAGTTGGAAGCAAGAAAAAGTGTCATTGATAAAATGCTGGATAACTGGAACAATGACAGAGAGGATAATAACAGTGTAAAAAAAATGATGAATGCTGATATAAAAAATATGCAGAAACTCTATATGGATCTTGACTTAGAAGAAATCGATAATGCAGTAAAACTTATGCAGACATCAAAAAAAATATTTGTCATTGGTGTAGGGAGCAGCAGAGCTGTTGCTGAAATGCTTGGGTGGCACTGTATGGTTCTTGGACTTGAAGCAGTAACTATATCTGAAGGGGGATATGGTCTTTTTGAAAAAATAGCCCATGTTACAAAAGATGACTGTGTTATATTCTTCAGTGTCCCTAAATATCTGAAAGATGAAGTACAGATGATGGAACTTCTTCATGCAAAAAAAGTTCCTTCTGTTGTTATCACAAATAATCTTTTTAGTAAAATTGCATCTTATGCTTCAATATTTATTCCTGTTGAAACAAATAATACAAGCTTTTTCAACTCTTTTATACTTCATGCTGAAGTGTGCAATGTCATTCTTCTAAAACTTTTTGAAGGAGATAGAAATAGATATTTTCAATATTTCAAACAAAATGAAAAAGATCAAAGTTTTCTTTATGAAGATGAAGATCCTTCTCCTACATATTAAAATAACCCAGTTCCATAATTAAGGAGCTGGGTATTTTTTATATAAAAAAGACACCCCTAAAACTTATGAGTGTCTTTTATTATTGTCTATATACAATTAATCTCTTCTTTCAATCACATTCATTTTGATAGCTTTTAATTTACACTTATCAAAACATAGTCCACAACCTATACATTTTTCTTGATCAATTTTATGCTTAGCTTTAAGTTCTCCTTCTACTGCTCCTACTGGACAAACTTTAGCACACAGAGTACATCCAACACATTTTTCTTCTATGATTTCAGCTTTTTTAACTTCCTTTATCTCACTTTTAATTGCGTTTGTAGGACATTTAGCAGCACATAAACCACATTGGATACATTTCTCTGGATCAATTTTAGCAAGATTATTTTCAACTGTAATAGCATCTACTGGACACGCTTTTTTACATAATCCACATCCTATACAAGCAGTTGAACAAGCTTTTCTTGCAGTAGCACCTTTCTCTTTAGAAGAGCAAAGTACTGTAACTTTTTTATTTTGAGGAAGCATAGAGATAACTTTCTTTGGACATGCTTTTTGACATAATCCACAAGATATACATTTATCTTCATTTACTTCAGCAATACCTTTATCATTTACTTTGATTGCATTAACTGGACATACTCTTTCACAGTCCCCATGCCCTAAACATGAGTAAACACATGATTTATCTCCACCTGCATAAAGCATCATTGCAGCACAAGTTTGAAGTTCTCCATCAAACTCATATATTTTAGTAGTTCTTGTATTATCTCCTTGACATAATACTTTAGCAACTATTTTTTCATCAGATACTTCTACTGTAGCCCCCATAATTTGACCAATTCCTTCAGCTACACTGGCTCCTCCAGGGGCACATAGTGACATTCCTGCACCTTCATTTACAACTGCTGCTGCATATCCAGCACATCCAGGAAATCCACATCCTCCACAGTTTGCACCAGGAAGAATACCCATTATTTGTTCTATTTTTGGGTCCACTTCAACTTCAAATTTCTTTGAAGCAAAGGCCAAGAACAACCCCATAGCAAGACCTGTTAGTCCTAAAACCAACACAGGCATTATTACTGCGTTCATATTAACCTCCAAAATATTTATATTTGCATTCCACTAAATCCCATAAACGCCATAGCAAGAAGACCAGCTGATATAAATGCAATTGGTACTCCTTTAAATGGTGCTGGAATAGCTGAGTATTCTATTCTTTCTCTAATACCAGCAAGTAATACTAATGCTAGTGAGAAACCTACTGCAACAGAAAATCCATTTACTAATGTTTCAATGAAGTTATATCCTTCTTGAATATTTATAATCGCTACCCCTAGTACTGCACAGTTAGTTGTAATAAGAGGAAGGAATACTCCAAGAGCTTTGTAAAGACTTGGTGAAGTCTTAGCAATAGCCATTTCAACAAATTGAACTAGAGCTGCTATAATTAATATAAAAGCTATAGTTTGTAAATAGTCTAATCCAAATGGAGCAAGTAAAAAATGATATACAAGCCAAGTTATCCCTGAAGCTAGAGTTATTACGAAAGTTACTGCCATTCCCATTCCCAATGAAGCATCTATCTTTTTAGATACTCCCATGAAAGGACAACAACCCAAAAACTTTGCAAAGATAACGTTATTTATAAATATAGAACCTACTATAATACTAAAAATACTTCCAAAAGTCACTTTCTATCCCTCCTTACTCTTTTTCATCTTAAGATAATTAAGAGTTGCTATGATACATCCAATTGTAAGGAAAGCTCCAGGTGCAAGTATAAATATAAGTGCAGGAGTGAAGCCTTCAGGAGCAAACTTGATATTGAATACAGATCCATTACCAAGAGCCTCTCTGATAGCACCTAATACTGTAAGAGATAGAGTAAAACCAAGTCCTGTCCCTACTCCATCAACTAGAGATGCAAGTACACCATTTTTTGATGCAAAACTTTCTGCTCTTCCCAATACTATACAGTTAACAACTATAAGAGGAATAAATAATCCCAATACTTTATAAAGATCAGGAGTATATGCCTTCATAACCATTTCAACTATTGTAACCAATGATGCTATGATCATGATAAATGCTGGTATTCTAACTTGATCAGGAATTAATTTCTTAAATGCAGAAATTAAAACATTTGAACATGCAAGAACAGCTACAACGGCTAATCCCATTGACATACCATTTATTGCTGAACTTGTAACTCCAAGTGTAGGACATAGTCCTAATAGAAGTATAAATACAGGGTTTCCTGTGAATATTCCTTCAAAGAATATCTTTCCATAGTTATTTTTCTCCACTATTTTCTCACCTCTTTGTCATACACTGTCAAAGCTCTCATTATTCCAGTATAAACTGCTGTTGGAGATATAGTAGCACCAGCAAATGCATCAGTAGATTTATTGAAGACATAAGATGAATCTCTTCCTACCCAGATAGCCTGCCATGGTTTTTCCATAATTCTAGCTCCAAGTCCTGGAGTTTCTTGGCTTCCTATTATATCAAGTCCTGCAATTTTACCATCTTTTTCAATACCCAAAACAAAATTGATGTCAGCAGCATATCCACCTTGAGCAACAGATACAACATATCCTGTAAGCTCTCCATCCTTGTTAAATCCAGGTATAAATTCAAGCCCTTCAGCTTTTATAGCTTCTTCAGCTTTAAATGTATCAGCAGAAGAAAGAACATTTTTTCTTGCTGAGTTTACAGCAGCTATTTCATTCTGTTGAATTACTGTTTTAGTAAATTCATTTACTACAGCCAATATTCCAGCAGATACAGCAGCTATTATTAAAAGAACTGCTCCATAATGTACATATCTATTTTTCATTAGACTTCACCTCACCAAATTTTTTAGGTGCAGTATATCTATTGATTAAAGGAACAAATCCATTCATGATAAGGATAGAGTAAGCAACCCCTTCTGGATATCCACCTTTCATTCTAATCAAAGATATAAGTAGTCCTAATCCCAATGCAAATATTATTTTACCTTTTGGTGTATATGGGCTTGTTACCATATCTGTAGCCATGTAGAAAGCTCCTAGGAACAACCCTCCTGAAAGAATATGCATTACAGGATCTCCTCCCATTGCCCATGTAAGAACAAATACTGTACCTATTATTAAAGCAGGCATTTTCCAGTCTATCTGCCCTCTATAGATAAGATATATTCCTCCTATAAGAAGAGCAAGAGCTGAAGTTTCTCCTAAACATCCACCCATTCTACCTACAAAAGCCTGAATGTATTGATTTCCACCTTCAATTAAAGCTCCATCTAATGGAAGTCCTCTTTTCATAGTATCCAATACTGTAGCTCCAGCTTTTCCATCTAGAGCAAAAGTAGTGATAGCTACTGGCCATGAAGCCTGAACAAATGCTCTACCTACTAGTGCAGGGTTGAATATATTATGTCCAAGTCCTCCAAATACCATTTTACCAAGAGCGATAGAAACTATCGATCCAATAATTACATAAATAAGAGACATATTTACTGGTATAACAAAAGAAAAAAGAATACCTGTAAGAATTGCACTTCCGTCAAATACAGAAATATCCTGATTCATTATTTTCTGACAAATAAATTCTGTAACAATACATGATAATATAGCAACTGAAGTAACTATAAATGCTCTTATTCCAAAAACATATACAGCAACTAAAAATGCTGGTATTAAAGATATTATTACATCATACATTACTTTTTCAACTGTTTCTGATGTTCTTATATGAGGTGATGGCCCCATCTTCAAAATATTAGTCACTTGTACCCTCCTAATAACTTAATAACTTACTGTATGTTATTTTTTCATTGCTCTTAATTTTGACTTTCCAATCTTTATAGCTTCAGTTAATGGTCTGTTAGCTGGACATATATAAGCACATGATCCACATTCAATACAATCCATCAGGTTGTATTTTCCAATTTCTTCCCATTGTTCAAAAGCAGCAAGTCTTGCAAACATGATTGGTTCAAGAAGCATTGGACATGCTCCGATACATTTTCCACATCCTATACAAGCTTTTGGTTTATAAGGATTTGTTTCCTCTTTTGTAAGGGCTAATAAACCAGAAGTTCCTTTAATCACTGGAGCTTCTTCTGAGAATTGAGCCATTCCCATCATTGGTCCACCCATTACTAATTTATCCATTACATCTCTGTTTACTCCACATTGATCAAGAATATAAGAAAATGGTGTTCCAATAGCTATTTTTATATTTTTAGGATTTGCTATTGCTTTTCCTGAAACTGTAACAACTTTTTCAATTAGAGGAGTACCATTTACCAACCCTTCATATATAGCAGCTGCTGTTCCTGTATTTTGAACAACTACTCCTACTGCTGATGGAAGTTTTCCAGATGGAACCTCTCTATCTAAAACAGCTTTAATTAATTGTTTTTCTCCTCCTTGAGGATATTTTGTTTTTAGAGGAGCTATCTCTATTCCTGTACCTTCAGCAGCTTTCTTCATAGAAGCTATTGCTTCAGGCTTATTTTCTTCAATACCTATGATAGCAGTTTCTACTCCTAAAACTTTTTTGATGATTTTGATACCTTCAATTATAGTTTCTGGATGTTCAAGCATAAGTCTATTATCTGAGTTAAGGTAAGGTTCGCACTCTGCTCCATTTAATAGTAAAGTATCAATCTTTACATCAGCAGGTGGATTAAGTTTTACATGAGTAGGAAAACTTGCCCCTCCAATACCTACAATTCCTTTTTCTCTAATCATTGCTAATAAATCTTTCTTGTCAGCAGTTTCCCAATTTTCTATCTTAGTTAATTCTGCCCAAGTTTCTTCCCCATCATTTTCAATCATGATAGTTTTGATTCTTCCCATTAATGGGAAAACATGTTCTTCAATTTTTTTAACTGTACCACTTACAGGTGAGTGTATAGGAGAAGTTAAGAATGCTTGAGAGTCAGCTATTTTCTGACCTTTAAGTACTTTATCTCCAATAGCTACAATTGGATCTAATGGTGATCCTATATGTTGTAATAAAGAAATATACAACATTTTTGGTGCTGCTAGTTTTTCTACTGGCATATTTTCTGTTTGTAGTTTATTTTCAGGCGGATGTACTCCACCTCTGAAACCAAAAAATCTCATATGAATCTCCTTTCATAAAGTTAATTTCTACTAATCAGTTTACCACATTTATATCTATTTAACAATATGTTTTCGTTATTTTTTTCCATCGCAAGTTATTACTTTTTGTTATATTTCTGCATTATTCTGCCTAATTCAACATCTCTTATTAAATCTAAAGCACAATCAGCTGCATTCTTAATCATTTTATCAACAACTTCTTGTTCACTTTTATCAAACTGACCTAATACAAAATCTATAGTGTCATCTTTACTCTTTCCTATGCCACATTTAATACGTAAAAACTCATCACCTAAATGGGAAATAATAGATTTTATTCCATTGTGCCCACCTGAGCTTCCTTTCTCTTTTACTCTCAATTTCCCAACTGGAAGATCCATATCATCATAAATTACTATCATATCTTTTTTAGCATCTATTTTATAAAAATTTACTACAGCAGCTATTGAATTTCCACTGAGATTCATAAAAGTCTGAGGCTTCAGAAAGAGAACTTTCTCTCCATCTATATTTTTCTCACTGAGTAATCCTTGAAATTTATCCTTTTCTCCTACTATATTAAGTTCTTCCTGTAATTTACTGATAACTTCAAATCCTATATTATGTCTTGTTTTAGCATATTTATCCCCTGGATTACCAAGACCCACAACTAATTTCATACTTTTTCCTCTCTTTTCAGCTTTTAAATTTCTGTCTTTTTACTTTACTTCTATAAAAAGTTTAAGAGGCGGCTCAAAAAATTTTTTAATTTTTTGAGGCTGCCTCTTGATATATTCTTATAAAATTATTTTAACATTCTGCATTAAATCTAAATTTTGCAAGTCCTCCCAAAGATGTTTCTTTATATTCACTCTTCAAATCTTTTCCTGTTTCACCCATAGTTATAACCACTTGATCAAAAGAAATTGTATGCTTTCCATCTGTATAAAGACTATATGCTGCTGAATCCAATGCTCTTGCCGAAGCTGCTGCATTCCTCTCTATACAAGGTATCTGTACATATCCTCCAACTGGATCACAAGTTAGTCCGAGATGGTGTTCCAATGCCATTTCAGAAGCATATTCAATTTGGTCTAATGATCCTCCCAAAAGAAAACATGCCATTCCTGCTGCCATTGCACATGCAGTTCCTACTTCAGCTTGACACCCTCCTTCAGCTCCTGATATTGTAGCATTTTCTTTCACTATATTTCCTATAAGTCCAGCTATTGCTAGTCCTTTTAGAAGCTCTTTTTCAGATATGTCATACTCTTCTCTAAGTGCATATAAAAGTCCCGGAATAATTCCTGAAGCTCCACATGTAGGAGCAGTTACAACCCTTCCTCCAGCTCCATTTTCTTCAGACACTGCTAGGGTATAAGCAAATATTCTTCCTAAAAATCCACCTCGTCCATGATTATTTCTTGCTTTTCTATAAAAGCCTTGAGCTCTTCTTGATAATTTTAGAGTTCCTGGAAGCACACCAGTTTTTTCTATTCCTCTTTCAACAGCTGCCTTCATTGCCTCCCAGATTTCTTTAAGGAAATCAAATATCTCCTCCCCTTCATGTTCTACAACATATTCCCAGTACTCTTTTTTTCCTTCTTCACACCATTTTTTTATATCATCCATTTTTGAAAATGGATATATTTTTGAAGGTCCTCTTCTTTCCTGACCTAATTCCATGATAGTTCCTCCCCCCACTGAGAAGACTACCCATTCAACTTGAGTATTTCCATTATTATCTAAAGCCTTAAATTTCATCCCATTAGTATGATAATCATAAACTACTTCAGGCTTCCATACAATTTCAGTTTCAACTGGTTTTAAAGTTTCTACTATTATCCAATCAGTAAGGTGTCCCTTTCCTGTCAGAGCTAAAGATCCATACAGTTCCACTATGTATTTATCTGCATCAGGTGTTCTCTCTTTAAATTTTTTTGCTGCTCTTTCTGGTCCAATTGTATGTGAGCTTGAAGGCCCATTTCCTATCTTGAATAACTCTTTTAAGGAATCCATCTTAACCCTCCTAAATATTTTATTGTCTTATCTCTCCATTATAATTTTTTGAGATAGTGTTTAACACTTTTTCAATAACATTATTTATATCTTTTTCAGTAAGAGTCTTTTTCTTGTCTCTAAGTACTATACTGATAGCTACTGACTTTTTATCTGCATCTATTTTTTCTCCCTCATAGATATCAAATATATCTATATTCTCTATTAAAGGAGAAACTTTTTTCAAGTCATCTATCATGTTTCCTACAAGTACATTTTTATCAAGTACGATGGCCAAATCTCTAGTTACTTCTGGATATTTTACTACTCTTTCATATTTTACAGCATCTTTCATATATTTCAATGCTCTAGTTAGATCTATATCAGCTACATATACTCTTTCTCTCTTAATATCCATAGCTTCTTGAACATCTGGATGAATCTCTCCAAAAGTTCCAATAATATCATTTCCTATTCTAATATCAGCACTTCTACCTGGATGGAAAATTTCTTTTGTGCTTCTTTCAAGTTTATATCTACTGATACCTGTATATTCAAGAAGTTTTTCCACATATCCCTTTATAGTATAGAAATTATATGATTCTGGTTTTGGATTCCATAAAGTTCTTTCAGGCTTTCCTGATATTGCTATACAAATTCTCAAATCCTCATTTGCTAATTCTTCTGCTGGTGCAAATACTTTTGATACTTCATAAAATCTCAAATTAAATTGATTTCTATTGATATTATCTCTAATATTTGCAAGAAGACTGTATACTAAAGTAGGTCTTACTATAGACATATCTTCACTTAAAGGATTGCTTATTTCAATCACTTTATCTTTTATTTTAAGAATATCCAAAGCTTCTTTAGGAATAAATGTATAATTTATTACTTCATGTAGTCCTATTTCTTTCAATATTTCCTTTAAATTGTCAGCAACTGATATTTTTACATCTTTTAAACCAGATTCAATATCTTCCACTGGCATTATAGCTTCTATATTTTCAAACCCATACATTCTTATTACTTCTTCATATAAATCTTCTGATCTAGTTAAGTCCTGTCTATAAGCAGGTGGTGTTACTATTAGAGTATCCTGAGATAAAGTTTTTATTCCCAATCCAAGATTTGTAAGTATTTTTCCAACTTGATCAAACTCTAATTTCTTACCTATAAAGTTGTTAAGTTTATTGATATTTAAAGGTATCTCAAATTTTTGAGGTTTTTCTATATATTTATCTATCACCTCATCTAAAACTTCTCCAGAAGCAACTTCTGCCATAAGAGCAGCTGCTCTGTCTATAACTTCGCTGATATTTTCAATATCAATTCCTCTTTCATTTCTATATCCAGAATCAGTTACAATACCAAGTTTTTTAGCAGATTTTCTGATATTTTCAGGAGTAAAATATGCTACTTCAAGGAATATATTTTTAGTTTCAGGTTCAATTTGAGTTGCCTTTCCTCCAATAATACCAGCTATAGCTATTGGTTTAACTTCATCAGCTATTACCAACTCTCCATTATTAAGTTCTCTATCTACCCCATCTAAGGTAGTTATTTTTTCTCCTATTTCTGCTGCTCTTACTACTACAGTTTTATTTTCTAATTTATCCAAATCAAAAGCATGCATAGGCTGGTTATATTCAAACATAACAAAGTTTGTTATATCTACTATATTGTTAATTGGCTTCAATCCCATTGCTCTTATTCTCTTTTTAAGCCATTCAGGTGACTCTTCAACCGTTACATTTTTTATAACTCTTCCCATGTATCTTTTACATCTTTCTTTATCTTCTACCCTTACTTTTGCATAATTATTAGTAGATTCTATAACTTCATTTAAAGCATAAGATGGATACTTTACCTTTCTTCCATAATAAGCTGCTACCTCTCTAGCTATTCCTATATGTGAAAGACAGTCAGGCCTATTCGGAGTAATTTCAAGTTCAAATATTACATCATCAATTCCTGCATATTTCCTATACTCTTCACCTATTGGGGCATCTTCAGGAAGAATTATTATTCCATCTTTATCCTCCCCTATTCCTAATTCAACTTGTGAGCAAAGCATACCACAAGATTCTACATCTCTTATTTTACTTTTTTTAATTTTAAAATTTCCAGGAAGTACAGCTCCAATTTTAGCTACTGCTACTTTATCTCCTAATTTGTGATTTGGAGCTCCACAGATTATCTGTAATTTTTCTTCCTCTCCAATATCTACTTTCAAAAGTGTTAATTTATCTGAATTTGGGTGTTTTCCATATTCAACAATCTGTCCTATAACTACATTATCAAGGTCTTTACCTTGAACATCTATAGCTTCTACTTCCTGCCCTATCATTGTTAGAGCATTTTCAAGCTGATTAATATCTTCTTTTATATCTACATACTGTTTTAACCAGTCTAAAGAAATTAACATTATTCCCTCCAGAATTATTTAAATTGTTTTAAGAATCTTATATCATTTTCAAAAAATGCTCTAAGATCATCTATTCCATGTCTCAGCATTGTTACTCTCTCTATTCCAACTCCGAAAGCAAATCCACTAACTTCATTAGGATCATAACCTACTGCTTTCAATACCTCTGGGTCTACCATTCCGCATCCCATTATTTCCAACCAACCACTATCTTTGCATACTCTGCATCCTTTACCTTTACATACAGCACACTGTACGTCCATTTCAGCACTTGGCTCTGTAAATGGGAAGAAGTGTGGTCTAAATCTTACTTCAGTTTCACCAAAAACTTTTTTAACAAAATGAGTCAATATTCCTTTCAAATTAGCAAAAGAAATATTTTCACCTATCATCAATCCTTCCATTTGGTGGAACATTGGTGTATGAGATACATCATAGTCAGGTCTATAAACTTTTCCAGGACATATCATTCTGAAAGGTGGTTTATGTTCAAGCATGTATCTTACCTGTACTGGTGATGTTTGTGTTCTAAGTACTACATCATCAGAAATATAGAAAGTATCTGTTATATCTCTTGATGGATGAGTTTCAGGAATATTTAAAGCATCAAAGTTATATTTAACTTTTTCTACTTCTGGTCCATCAGCAACATCAAATCCCATTTCAATAAATATATCTTTCATAAAATTCATTGTTTCTGTTATTGGATGGCTAGTTCCCAACTCAATATCTTCACCAGGAAGCGTAATATCAATAATTTCCTGTTCCAATCTTGCTCTTTTTTCTTTCTCTTTCAACTGATTATTTTTTTCATCCAACATTGAACTGATAAATTCTCTAGTTTCATTTACCAGCTGACCAATAATAGGTCTTTCCTCTGGAGAAAGAGTTTTCATTCCTTTTGAAATCTCTGTAAGTTCCCCTTTTTTACCTAGCAGGCTGACTCTTATTTCTTCTAGTTCGTGTAAAGAAGCAGCGCTCTCTATGCTAGATTGTGCTTGTTCCTTTAATTGTGCTACCTTTTCCTTCATTTTTCCTCCCTATGTCAAAGGCTAAAAATCTTCTATATATCTAATTATTTTAAATTCTTTTTAGAAGAAAATCAATACTTTCTTTATTTATTTTTATTATTCCATAATCATTTCCCAATACAGCCCCTGGATTAAAAAGGGTTATACCTTTCTTCTTTTCAAGATATGGTCTGTGTGTATGACCAAATATGACTATATCACATTCCAATTCTCTTCCTCTTTTTTCTATTGTTTCATATTCAAGTTTTACTCTATAATGATGACCATGAGCTAGGAAGACCTTATGTCCCCCTAGCTCAAGAATCATCTCATCACTTCTCTGCATGTCATAATAATCACAATTACCTTTAACTATATGGTAGGTATTTTCTGGAAAGACATATGAAAGTTCTTCAGCATCATCACTGAAATCTCCAGCACATATTACTATGTCAGGTTTCTCCCTTTCATAAATAGAAATCAATTTTTCTAATTTTCCATGCGAATCTGATATAACCAATATTTTCATAATCTATTCCTATCTAAAAACTATCCTATAAATATAGGTGTTTTACTCTTTTCTAATAATTTTATACCATTTTTTCCAATTATCTTTTCAAAGAAATAACTCCTGCTTAAATTTCCCATTATAAAGAAATCATATTCATCTATTTTTTTAAGAACTTCACTATAATCTGTTGTATTAAGCACTTCATGAGTTATAGTTTTTTCTTTACCTTCAAGATAACCTATCAAGTGGTTTTCTTCAATTTCCTTATTAATTACAAATGAAGTAAATTCTTTAACTTCTGGAAAAAGGTTGGTAAACTGATAACAGCTTCTATTGATTTTTACTCCATCATCATTAGCAATAATTACTTTTTCCATTCTTTTTAGAGGTTTTTCTCCTATAAAAATTATAGATTTGTAGTTTCCTTTTAAAATGCTTACTATTCTTTCAGTAATAGCTTCATTTTTTCCAATAAGAAGAATATCACAGCTTTTCATTCTATCAGTAACTATCTCAGGAACAAGTCCAATATCTACTTCAAGTTCACTTTTAATTCCCTTTGATTTAAGAACTTTTTCAATATCTTCTATCTCCTGTTTCTCCATATCAGCCCACCCCTGCATAATAAAAGGCGATCTTCCACTCATCATCATTCCATCTGTAGAAGCAGCTATTATTTTGTCTCTAGACATATCTTTGATGTAAAGAGGCATGATTTTAAAGCCTAAACTGTTTTGTAAATAAACTGCGCTTTCAATAAGGTTATCTCTTTCCATTTCATTTCCAAACAATAGCAAAGCTTTTCTCATATATACCACCCCATTTTTTAAAATATTAGTCTTCCTTTTTCTCCACTACTTCTGCTTCTTCTATGTTATTTTCTGTTTCTACAGAACTAGATTCTAATTCTTCATCTTCTTCTTCAGTTTCAGATTGCACTCTAGTTATAGACACAACTTTTTCAGCTCCATCAACTTTCATTATAATTACTCCTTGAGTGGCTCTTCCATAAAGTGCAATAGTATCAAGAGGCATTCTAATGACTATACCTGAAGATGTAATAGCCATCAATTCTTCTCCCTCAGTTACAGGAAGTACTGATACAACTGCTCCAGTTTTAGCATTGCATCTTATATTTATTACTCCCTTACCAGATCTGGCCTGTAATGGATATTCATCAATTCTTGTTCTCTTTCCATATCCATTCTCTGTTACTGTAAGAATACTTCCATCTTCATCTTTGATTAAAAGTGCTGATACAATCGAATCTCCAGGTCTTAAAGTTATAGATTTAACTCCCATAGTATCTCTTCCTGTAGGTCTTACATTATCACTATTAAATCTGATAGAGTATCCTTGTTTTGTTGCAATAAATACCTGCTCTTGATCTATCTTTTCTATTAGTCCTACATATATTATATCATCATCTTCCTTTAATTTGATAGCTTTTAATCCAGAATTATTAATATTTTTAAATTCATCTAGATTAGTCTTTTTGATAAGTCCTTCCTTAGTAACAAATACCACTTCATTATCTTTAGAGAAATCTCTTGTTTTTATAACAGCTCTTATTTTCTCATCTTCTCTTATTCTAATGATGTTACTCATAAGTTTTCCTCTTGACTGCTTAGAAGTTTCTGGAATTTCATAAACTTTTATATTAAATACTCTTCCTTGATTTGTAAATATCATAAGAGTATCAAGGTTAGAAGCAGATTCTATACTTTCTACAAAATCATCTTCTATAGTATTTTGGCTTGCTACTCCTTTTCCACCTCTTTTTTGAGCTTTATACTTACTCACTTCCATTCTCTTTACATATCCTTTATTTGTAAGAGTAAGTATAACATTTTCATCTTTTATAAGATCTTCTGGAAGTATTTCCATTCTTTCATTTTCAATAAGAGTTCTTCTGTCATCGTTATATTTTTCTTTCAGATAAAGAAGTTCTTCTTTGATTATTTCATATATCTTAGAATCATGAGAAAGAATTTCTCTCAATTCTGCTATATATTTTTCAATTTCAGCATGTTCAGCATCAATTTTTCCTCTTTCCAAACCTGTAAGTCTTTGCAGTTTCATATCCAGTATAGCTCTGGCTTGAACATCAGAGAAAGCATATTTTTCTATTAAAAGCTCTCTGGCTTGATTTCCATCAGATGATCCTCTGATAATTTCAATTATCCTATCAATATTATCGAGAGCTATTTTATATCCTTGTAATATATGTGCTCTTTTTTCAGCTTTATCCAAATCAAACTTAGTTCTTCTAGTTACAACTTCAAATCTATGTTTTAAGTATTCTTGAAGTATTTCTTTAAGATTAAGCACTTTTGGTGCATTATTTACAAGAGCCAGCATAATTATACCAAATGTATTTTGAAGTTCTGTATATTTATATAATTTATTTAATATAAGCTCTGGCTCTTCACCTTTTTTAACCTCTATAACTACCCTAATACCATCTCTGTCAGATTCATCTCTTAAATCTGTTATTCCTGTTACTCTTTTATCCTTTACAAGATCTGCTATTCTTTCAATAAGAGTAGCTTTATTTAATTGATATGGAATTTCTTTGATAATAATAAAAGCTTTTCCATTTTTTTGTTCCTCTATCTCTACCTTACCTCTTACTCTTACCTTACCTCTTCCAGTCATATAGGCATCTCTGATACCTTTCTGACCATCAATTATACCTCCTGTAGGAAAATCTGGCCCTTTTATATATTCCATAAGATTTAAAGGAGTGAGTTCTGGATTATCAATAAGAGCAAGTATTCCATCTACAAGTTCTCCAAGATTATGTGGTGGAATATTTGTTGCCATTCCTACTGCTATTCCTGTTGCTCCATTTAAAAGTAGATTTGGCAATTTTGCTGGAAGAACTGTTGGTTCATCTAACGAATCATCAAAGTTCTTTCTAAAATCAATAGTATTTTTATCTATATCATCTATAAGTTCATTACTGATTCTTGCCATTCTTGCTTCTGTATATCTCATGGCTGCAGCTGAATCCCCATCTATTGATCCAAAGTTTCCATGTCCATCTACAAGTAAATATCTGTAATTGAAGTCTTGAGCCATTCTTACCATTGTTCCATATACTGCCGAATCTCCATGTGGATGATATTTACCTAAAACTTCCCCAACGATTCTGGCAGACTTTTTATATGCTTTATCATAAGTCATTCCAAGTTCACTCATAGCAAAAAGTATTCTTCTATGAACTGGCTTCATTCCATCTCTTACATCTGGAAGCGCTCTGCTGACAATTACACTCATGGAATAGTCGAGATATGATTCTTTCATCTCGTCTTCTATATATCTATTATTAACATTTGACATTATTAATCCTCCTAAAATTTCTCAGCTCTAAAACAGTCTATGTGTATTTCATCTTTAATTCTAAAAAATTATTATATAATTAATATTTTATTATTATTTATATACATATTATTAAATGTCTAGATTTTTTACATATACTGCATTCTCTTCTATAAATTCTCTTCTAGGATCTACTTTATCTCCCATTAATTTATCAAACAGCATATCTGCTGCTCTTGCATCATCTATAGTCACCTGTAGAAGCGTTCTTGTATCAGGGTTCATAGTTGTTTCCCAAAGCTGTTCAGGATTCATTTCTCCCAGTCCTTTATATCTTTGAAGAGTATATTTTTTATCATCACCTTCAAAAACATCAGTTATTTCTTTAAGTTCTCTATCACTATAAGCATATCTTATCTGTTTTCCAGTAGTTATTTTGTACAGAGGAGGTTGTGCAATATATACATTTCCATTGTAAATAAGATCTACCATAAATCTATAGATAAAAGTAAGAAGCAATGTTCTAATATGAGCACCATCTACATCGGCATCAGTCATAAGTATTATCTTTCCATATCTAAGTTTTTCTATATTGAAACTATCTCCAATACTTGTACCAAAAGCTGTTATCATAGCTCTTACTTCATTATTTTCCAATGATTTATGTAGCCCTGCTTTTTCTACATTCAGTATTTTACCTCTCAAAGGAAGTATTGCTTGATGAGATCTATCTCTTCCTTGTTTTGCTGATCCTCCTGCTGAATCTCCCTCAACTATATATATTTCACATTCATCTGGATTTTTAGATGAACAGTCAGCTAATTTACCTGGAAGTGAACCAACTTCTAAAACTGATTTTCTAAGTACAAGTTCCCTAGCTTTTTGAGCTGCTTCTCTTGCTTTTTTAGAATTCAATATTTTCTCTATTATTATTTTTGTATCATTAGGATTGTCTTCTAGTACTATTTTCAGATTAGTTCCAACTAAAGTTGATACTATCCCTGTAACTTCAGAGTTACCGAGTTTTGTTTTAGTTTGTCCTTCAAATTGAGGCTGTGGAACTTTTACTGAAACAATTGCTGTAACTCCTTCTCTTATATCATTTCCTTGAAGTTTTCCATCTTTTTCTTTCAGATATCCCTGAGCTTTTCCTACATCATTTATTACCCTTGTTAAAGCAGTTCTAAATCCACTTACATGGGTACCTCCCTCATGGGTATTGATATTATTTACAAAAGAATATATAATTTCTGATTGATTTACAGTATAAAGAAAAGCGATATCTACAGCTACATTATCTACTTCTCCTGTCATATATATTGGTTCAGGTATAAGTTTTTCAGTTTCTTCTGTTATCTCTTTAAGAAAATCTACTATACCACCTTCAAATTTAAATTCTTCTTTTTTATATGGCTCTTTTCTACTATCACTAAGATGTATCTCAAGTCCTTTATTTAAATAAGCTAACTCTTTTAATCTATTTTTTAAAGTATTATAATCATAAATAAGAGTTTCAAATATTTCATGGTCAGCTTTAAATCTTACTGTTGTTCCATGCTCTGTTGTTACTCCAATCTCTTTTACATCTTCTTCAGGTACACCTCTATTATATTTTTGATACCATATTTTTCCATCAGTTTTTACTGTAACATCTGTCCATAGTGAAAGAGCATTTACTACTGATACTCCTACTCCATGAAGCCCTCCTGATACTTTATAGTTATCATTTTCAAATTTTCCTCCTGCATGAAGCACAGTAAGTACTATTTCAAGAGCTGATTTATTATATTTAGGATGGATACCAACTGGAATTCCTCTTCCATTATCAATTACCTCTATTATATTGTCTGGGAGTATATTTACTACAATCTTATCACAATATCCTGCAAGAGCTTCATCTACAGCATTGTCTACAATCTCCCATACTAGATGGTGAAGCCCTCTTTCAGAAGTGGTACCTATATACATTCCAGGCCTTTTTCTTACAGCCTCCAGTCCTTCAAGGACTGTAATATTTTCCGCTTGATAATTATTACTCATTACTATTACTACCTCCGCTTATTCTAAGATACTCATTACTCCTGCTCATTAGAGTTGATAATGCATATGATGTAAAATATATTTCATTATCAGTTATTATTACACTTTTTTCCTCTTTTGGAGCTAAATTTATTATTTTTTTATTTTTTATTTCATTAGCATAAAACTCTGTATTACAGTTCTTTTTCAAATGTATATAATCAATAATAATTATAATATTCTTTGACGGTATTACAAGTTCTTTTTCTAGATAAGTATACATATTTTACCCTCTGCCTTTTTTATTTCGACATATCTTACACATATTTTTGTCACTCTTAAAATATACTCCACATTCTGGGCATTTTTTATATCCTGCATTTAATAGTCGTTGTTCTCTCTTTTCAGCAGATTTTTTCAAATGTTCTATTCTTTGAAATATATCCATTTTGTTGAAATCTATATCTAAATATTCATCTTCAGAAATGTTATCTTCAGATAAATTATTATTATCCATATACATATCATTGTATATCTCATTTTCTTTAATCTTAGAGATACGAAACAATATATCGTTTACTATATTTCCATTCAGTATTTCATTAACTTTATTTATGTATTTTTTTTTATTTATCTCCATAAAATGGAGTATTGATGAATTTTCAACAGCAACATAAAGTACACTCTCTTTTATATAAAGAACTTGACTTTTTTCTGAAAGCTTTCCTGTTATATTCTTCCACTGAGCTTTGAGAATTCCCTCTTTCAATCTCCTACTTTTTTCAATTGCCCTTTCTATCATGTTCCCTATACTTTCTATCTCTATCATAACTAATCTCACCTTTTTCCACATAGAAATTTTCGCTATTTATTCCAAGTTCTCCAGTAGAACTTATAAATACCTGTATATTTCTCTTTTCTAGATAATTTAATATACTATCTTTTCTATTGGAGTCAAAATATGAAGATATATCATCAATTATCAGTATTGGGCTCTCTTTTTTCTCTCTCAACACCATATCTATTTCTGAAAGTTTAAGAGAAAAAATAATTGATTTTTTTTCTCCTTGCGAAGCTGTTGACTTAGCTTCATAAGAATTTAGAAAAAATAAAAAATCATCTTTCTGTGGTCCTGAAAGTGAAAATCCATATCTTAATTCTTGCCCTAATTTCTCCTCTGTTCTTTTCCGAAGAGCATCTTCTATTTCTCTAAGACTCATTTTTTTTATATTTCCAAGATGACATTGATATTGAATACTTAATTCTTTTTTATCATCAAAAAGTTTTCTATAATTAAGATTAAGAATAATAGATATTTTTTTCACATATTCCATTCTTTTCTCTATTACTTTAGCACCATATTTTATAAATTCATCTTGATATATAGTAAATTCAGGCTCTTTATGTTTTTTTTCTTTAAGATATTTATTTCTTATCTTTAAAATTTTATTAAAATTTTTTAACTCTTGAAAATATTCACTACTAGTCTGAGCTATTTCTCCATCAAAAAAATTTCTTCTAACAGAAGGTGATCCTGTTATCAGTACTATATCTTCAGGTATATATGTAACTACATTTAGTTTCCCATAAAATTCATCATACTGTACCCTCTTCCCATTATAGCTGTATTCCTTTTTGTCCTCATTATTAAATTTTACAGTAAGGGTCTTTTCTCCTATATTATCTTTATAAACTACATAAACTCCTGTCCGTTTATATCCGTATTTCATCATTTCACTACTTTTTGTAGTTCTAAAACTCTTACCTGTAGAATTGAAATACAATGCTTCCAACAGACTCGTTTTTCCTTGTCCATTTTTTCCATAAAAAAGATTCATTTTTGGAAAAAATTTCACATTTCCATCTTGAAGATTTCTAAAATTCACATAATTTATCTCTAGTATTTCCAACCCTTTCACCTCAGGCTAATCAAATATCTCATTATTTAACTATGAAAACTTTTCCCTCAGCTTCAACTCTATCTCCAGGGTAAAGTTTTTTACCTCTTCTTATCTCTAATTCTCCATTAACTTTTACATTACCTTCTGTTATAAAAAATTTAGCATCTACTCCAGTATCACATATTCCAGTCCATTTTAAAAATTGATCTAGTTTAATAAATTCAGTAGATATTTTTACCTCTTCCATTTCTCCCCCTCACAAAAATCATACTCAAGCAATAAGATGCCACTATATATAATATCATAATTTTTAATATTTTGATAGATTTAATATTTTAAAAACATGTATATGCACAATAATAAAAAACTTTTTTTTAATAAAAAAGCTGATCAGTAATCTGCCTTTAATTCTTCCTGACCAGCTAATTTTTTATTCATCTTTTATAACTCTTTCAATATATCTTTTTATAGTATTTAAATATATATTCTTAGATTTTGATTTCATAGTTAGAAGAAAATTAACATCTATTCCCTCTTCCTGTGAACATATTTTCAACGCTTTTTCTTCTATTTTTAATTTTTCAAATTCATCATAGTTATTGTATTCTGCCATTAAATCTTTAGGTATATCGGTATCAGTTATTATATCTTTAATGCTACTTATAACAGGTTTTTTAACACTTCTTCTAGCTTGATTAATTTTCTTTTTACTCTTTAGTCCCTTTTCTTTTACTATATTATTGAAAAGAGTAAGGTTCTGTTTATTGTTAGTGCTTTCATCTGAAGAAATGTTTTTTAATATACCATTGATATATTGTACAAGAGTTGTCTTTATATTTCCATTAAGATTTTTATACAATATAGAAAGTACTTCTTTTGCTATTGCTTCTCCTTCTTCTCTATATATTTTCTTTATTTTATTATCAGTTCTTCTGTCCCATGCTCTCTGTACATAAATGTTTCTTTTAGCTTTCTGGACTCTTTCTATTATTCCTTCAGGAAATTCTACAGCTGGCTCTTTATGTTTAGTTTCTGGCTTAGATATTTTTTCCCTAGAAGTATGTTCTATAACTTCAGCATCTTCTATTTCTAGATTATTTTTTGCTGCAAGAGCTGCTGGTCTTTTTCTTCCCATATCTCTACCAGTTTTATTTTCAAGGAATGAAGATACATGACACTCTCCATCTTTTTCTTTGTTAAAAATATAATTAATATAATAATTATCTTCCTCTTTTACATACTCTGAATTATATTGAATTATGTATCCCATTTCTACAAGCACATCAAAAGCTTTTTCGATTCTTTTTAATACCTGTTTAACTCTGCATAGTATGTATTGTTTTATTTCTCCATTTTTATTTACTCTCTCAGTAACTTGTTCTGTTTTTAGAGGTATTATTGCTGCGAGAGTTCTGAGATTTATCCTTCCATCCATGCTTTCATATCTTATTTTACTTATATATTTATATATTCTTCCTGCAATAGGATCTTTTGTCAGTATCTCCAAAAGAGATTTAGAATTATATTTTATATATCTTTTATCTTTTATTTTCTGTCTGATGTTTTTATTTAAAGTAACCCTATAATATATTTTTTTCCCTTTTTTAAGTTTTTGGTAAGTAAGAAGTTTGAACTCTTCATCTTCAAATTTATATTTTCCAAGCTTTGTATGATTAGAAACTATAAATTGATATTCTGTATTTTTTAGATTTTTTAAAGCTTGTTCCACTTTTGAGTAGTAGGTTCTATTCATCTTATTTCCAAGAAAACTCACTATAAAATCTGAAATTTCAAATTCTATATATTCATCAGAATCTTCTATTTCTTTTTTTATCTCATACATTGATATGAGATATGTATATATTTTTTCTTCAAATGTTGAAGGTTGGAAAACCTTATCAGCATTATCCTTTGCCACAAGAGTACAGTACATTGTAACTCCCAAATCTTCAAAGGAATATTGAAAGTTTACTCTTTTATTTTGTTTTTGTGGTGTAAAGAAAGGAAATACAATCATCTCAACAGGAATATTTATTATATTCTCTTTAAGATTTAAAAAATTTCCTGTTTCTTTTATAACTACTTCTCTCACTTCTATATCAGGAACTGTATTTAATTTTATTTCAACATTTCTTATATCTTCTACCAACGATCCACTTTGTGAAATATTGAAACTATCTAAAATTTCAAAATTATTATCTGTAGAGTCATCTTTTTTCATAATTTAATCTCCCCTATAAACCTCAAGTAAATAAAAAATCAATTTTTAAAATGAAATGTATATAATCAATAATATAACATTTTTTATGTATATCCACAATAATATTTTTTATATCATAAGTATATCAAATTTGTATAAAGATAAGCTCTTGATTTTCAAGGAATTTTAACCTACACTATCAGTAAGAAGCTTTTTGTTAATTATTCATAATCCTATAAAAATCAAGGTTTTTATCACTTGTATATACTCAATAATAAATAACAGAATTTTATTTTAACATAAAATTCAAATAAAATAAAGATTAAAAATGTATATGGATAATAATATTTTTTTTAACTTATTGAAAATATTGATTTTTTCAATTTGTATATGGATAATAATATTTTTTTAGATTTTACTTTCTAGATTTTTTGAACATTCTATCCCTTTTTATTTTTTTAAATTATAGATTTTATTAGGATAATTGATGTGTATATTGATAAAAATAAAATATATTTCTTTTTTGAATATGTCCTCAATAATATCAATGGTTTTTTGATAATTCATTTTTTATATCGGTCATTACATTAAACAAAAAAACATAATAACAACTAATATATTTTTGTGGTTGGGGTCTTTTATTTTTTTTAAAGAAAATGATAAAAATTTAACTTGAATAAAAATCTCTAGAAATCCCTAAAATAAATGTTTTTCTATTATATGTATATAGGTAATAATAAAAATATATTTATTTATTTTGAAAAAATTCTTTAGAATTTTATTAAATTTTCTAATAATCACTTGACAAAACAAGAATTTTCCTTTAAAATTACTATCTGAAATATAGAATTTTTTTGGAGGTGAAAAAATGAAAAGAACATTCCAACCTAATAAAGCTAAAAGAAAGAAAGATCACGGGTTCAGAGCTAGAATGGCTACTAAAAACGGAAGAAAAGTTTTAAAAAGAAGAAGAGCTAGAGGAAGACAAGTATTATCAGCATAGAACCCGGTGTTTCAAACCACCGGGTTTTTACAAGAGATAGTTATCGTGGAAAATAATTCAAAATTGTCGGGAGTTTTATAACTATGAATAATTTAAAAAAAGACAGAGAGTTTCAAATAATCTACAATTCTGGAAGAAAAAGTTTTGGTTATTACTCTCTTATTTTTTTTAAAAAGAATGAAGAAAATTTGAAGAGATGCGGTTTCGTTGTAAGTAAAAAAACTGGAAATGCAGTTTGTCGGAATAGGCTTAAAAGGTTGTTTAGGGAGTATTATCGTAAATTTGAAAATCAGCTCAAGGACGGATATGATATCATTTTCGTAGCCAAGAGGACAGCTGGAGAGAAGGTAAAAACTCTCAAGTATCAGGATATGGAGAAAGATCTCATAAAAGTAATGAAGAGTGGAAGACTTTTTAAAAGTCAGGAAAATTAAATATGAAAAAAATTATACTTTGCATGATAAGATTCTACCAAAAGTATATATCAATATTTTTAGGAAAAAATTGTAGGTTTATTCCTACTTGTTCAGCCTATACATATGAGGCTATTGAAAGATTTGGAGTTATAAAAGGTATGTGTTTGGGAATAAAAAGGATAGTTAAATGTCATCCGTTCAACCCTGGAGGGTTTGACCCTGTACCTGAAAAAAAGAAAAAAGTTCGGGAGGATAAATGAGTTATATTTATGGATTATTAAAAGGAATCATTGAATCTATGTTGGTGTTTATGCATAATCTTACAGGAAACTTTGGACTAGCTATTATAGGAGTAACAATTTTAATGAAAATAATACTTCTTCCATTGACTTTAAAACAGGATAAGTCTATGAAGAGTATGAAAAAGCTACAGCCTGAATTAGATAAAATAAAAGAACAATATAAAGGTGACTCTAAAATGTTAAACCAGAAAACAATGGAACTTTATCAAAAACATAAAGTTAATCCAGCTGGTGGTTGTCTTCCTCTATTAGTTCAACTACCTATATTATGGGCATTATTTGGAGTATTAAGAGGTGGAATTGTACCTCAGGATTCAACATTCTTATGGATGCAGCTTGTTCAGCCAGATCCTTATTATATCCTTCCAGTATTAAATGGAGTAGTGTCATTTGTGCAGCAAAAAGTGATGGGATCATCAGACAATCCTCAAATGAAGAATATGATGTATATGTTCCCTATCATGATGGTATTTATTTCTTATAAAATGCCAGCTGGATTACAAATTTATTGGTTGACATCAAGTTTGGCAGGAGTTATTCAGCAGTATCTGATCATGAAAAAAGGAGAGTAATATATGAGTAATGTTATAGAAATCAAAGCCATGAATAAGGAACAAGCTATAACTAGAGCTTTAAAAATATTAGAAGCATCACCAGAGCAAGTAGTAAGAGTAAAAGAAAAACAGAAAAGCCTATCTTTTCTAGGATTATTTAATAGAGAAGGTATTTATGAAATAGAAATTGATAAAGAATTAAAGAAAGAAACTATAAAAACTGAAATTAAAAAAGATATTAAAACAGAAATAAAGGAACATAAGAAAAAAGAAAGCAGAGAGCATAAAGAAAAAATAGAGATAAAAGAAAAACAATATAAAGAAACAGTAACAACAAGGGAAAAATTGGAAGAAGCAGTAGATGCAAGTGATCTTGTGGAAGCAAAAGCTAAAGAGCTTCTTGAATATATAGGGCTTAACCTTCGTGTAGATGTAAATAAAGTCCATGATAGAACATATCTTGTTAATCTTTATGGTGAGGATAATGGGATAATAATAGGAAAAAAAGGAAAGACTTTAAATAGTTTTGAATATTTATTAAACTCTTTATTAAAAGAATACAGAATAGAAGTAGATGTAGAAGGATTTAAAGAAAAAAGAAATCAGACTTTAAGAGAATTAGGTAAAAAAATGGCTGAAAAAGCATTGAAAACTAATAAAGCTGTAAGACTTAATCCTATGCCTCCTAGAGAAAGAAAAGTTATACATGAAGTTGTAAATAAATATCCAGAACTAGATACATTCAGTGAAGGTAGAGACCCTAAGAGATATATAGTTATCAAAAGGAAAAAATAGGGAGGAGCCATGCTTTTCGATACAATAGCGGCTATTTCTACACCTAGAGGTGAAGGTGGTATAGGAATAGTAAGAATCTCAGGAAATCATGCTTTAGAGATACTTGGAAAAATATTTAGACCAAAATCAAAAAAAGTAATAGGAGATTTGAAAAATTTTAGTATAAATTATGGGCATCTATATGATGGTGAAAATCTAATAGATGAAGTTTTGGTGTCTGTAATGAAAGCTCCAAATACATATACAAAAGAAGATATGGTAGAAATTAACTGTCATGGAGGATTTGTTATTACCGAAAAAGTACTGGAAACAGTATTAAAAAATGGAGCAAGACTTTCAGAAAGTGGAGAATTTACTAGAAGAGCTTTTTTAAATGGAAGATTGGATTTGACACAGGCAGAAGCAGTAATGGATATAATCCATGGAAAAACGGAAAAATCTGTATCTCTTTCATTGGAGCAATTGAGAGGAGATTTGAAAGAACAGATAGAACATTTAAAAAAATTGGTACTAGATGTAGCAGCTCACATAAATGTTGTATTAGACTATCCAGAAGAGGGAATAGATGATCCTCTTCCAGAAAATCTTGTTGATAATTTGAAAGAAGTAATGGATACCACAGATGCTCTTATTAAATCATATGATAAAGGAAAAATGATAAAAGAGGGTATAAAAACTGCAATAGTAGGAAAACCTAATGTTGGTAAATCAAGTATACTTAACTCTGTATTGAAAGAGGAGAGAGCAATAGTAACTCATGTAGCTGGAACTACAAGAGATGTCATAGAAGAAGTGGTAAATCTGAAAGGAATCCCTCTTGTACTGGTTGATACAGCTGGTATAAGAAAAACAGATGATCTTGTAGAAAATATCGGAGTGGAGAAATCTAAAAAACTTATTGAAAGTGCTGATCTGATACTGTTTGTAGTGGATGGGTCAAGACCTTTAGATGATGAAGATATGAGAATACATGAAGCTATAAAAGCTGAAAAAGTTATAGGAATACTGAATAAAATAGATATAAGAGAAGATATAGATCTTTCACCTTTGACTAAGATAAATAAATGGCTGGAAATATCAGCTATAAAAAATCAAGGAATAGATGAGATGGAAGAGGAAATATATAAGCATATCATTGAGGAAAATGTAGAGGACAGTTCTCAAAAGATAACAATAACAAATATAAGACATAAGTCTGCTCTTGAAAAAACAAAACAGTCTGTGGAAAATATATTTGAAACTATAGAGAATGGGCTTCCTATGGATCTTATGGCAGTTGATATCAAAGGGGCTTTGGATTCACTTTCTGAAGTTACAGGAGAGATATCTAGTGAAGATCTGCTGGATCATATATTCAGTAATTTCTGTGTAGGGAAATAAAAAATGAGAGTGGCTTAAATTTAGTCACTCTCTTCTTACTTTTAATACCTAAAATTTGGAGGAAATAATAAATGGAAATGAAAAAATATGAAGTAATAGTAGTAGGAGGAGGACATGGAGGCGTAGAGGCAAGTTTGGCTGCAGCAAGGCTTGGGAAAAAAACAGCTATGTTTACTTTGTATCTGGATACTATTGCCATGATGTCATGCAATCCTTCAATAGGAGGACCTGGAAAAAGTAATCTTGTTGCTGAGATGGATATACTTGGTGGTGAGATGGGAAGACATACTGATAAATTTAATCTTCAACTGAAACATCTTAATGAAAGTAAAGGGCCTGCTGCAAGAATAACAAGAGGACAGGCAGATAAATATCTGTATAGAACAGAAATGAGAAAAATTTTAGAACATACAGATAATCTTGAAATAATTCAAGATTGTGTAGATGAAATTATAGTTGAAAATGGAAGAATAAAGGGAATAATAACAAGACTTGGAATAAAATATTATGCTGAATGTGTAGTTCTAGCTACTGGAACATTTTTAAAAGGGAAAATAGTAATAGGTGATGTGGCTTATTCAGCAGGAAGGCAGGGAGAAAATTCAGCTGAAAAACTTTCTGATAGTTTAAGAGAACATGGAATAACTATTGAAAGATATCAGACTGCCACACCTCCAAGACTTGATAAAAGAAGCATAGATTTCAGTAAAATGAAAGAGTTAAAGGGAGAGGAACATCCTAGATATTTTTCAATATTTACTGATAAAGAAAGAAATAATGTAGTTCCTACTTGGCTTACTTATACAACAGAAAAAACAATTGAAGTGGCAAAAGAGATGCTTCAATATTCTCCAATAGTAAGTGGAATAATAAAAACTCATGGGCCTAGACATTGTCCGTCACTTGATAGAAAAGTAATAAATTTCCCAGATAAATCAAATCATCAGATATTTTTAGAGCTAGAATCAGCAGAATCAGAAGAAGTATATGTAAATGGACTTACTACTGCAATGCCTCCATTTGCTCAAGAAGCAATGATGAGAACTATAGCAGGATTGGAAAATGCAAGAGTAATGAGATATGGTTATGCAGTAGAATATGATTATGCTCCAGCAGCTCAGCTTTATCCAAGCCTGGAGAGCAAAAAAATAGAAGGACTTTACTTTGCAGGGCAGATAAATGGAACATCTGGTTATGAGGAAGCAGCATGTCAGGGATTTATAGCAGGAGTAAATGCTGCAAGAAAGGCAGATGGAAAAGAACCTGTTATCATAGATAGAAGTGAAGGTTATATAGGAGTACTTATAGATGACATAATTCATAAGAAGACACCAGAGCCTTATAGAGTCCTTCCATCAAGATCTGAATATAGATTAACTCTTAGGTTTGATAATGCCTTTATGAGGCTTTTTACAAAGGCTAAGGAGATAGGAATCCTCTCTTTTGAAAAACTTGATTACTTAGAAAATTCTATAAAAATAGTGAATGATGAAATAGCAAGATTAAAAGAGATAAGTGTGTCAATGGTACAGGCTAATGCACTTCTTGAAAAGCTTGGATCAGATCAGAAACTTACTAAAGGAGTTAAAATAGGAGATCTTTTAAAAATAAAAGAAGTAACTTATGACAGCCTGAAAGATATAACAGAGATAAATGATTATCCTGGATTTATAAAAAATCAAATAGAAACAATGATAAAATATGAGATATTTATTCAGAGAGAAAATGAGCAAATAGAAAAATTTAAAAGACTTGAAGAGGTAAAAATACCTGCTGATTTTGATTTTTCAGAAGTAAAAGGAATATCTAATATAGCTAGATGTGGATTAGAAGAAATAAAACCTCTTTCAATAGGAGAAGCTTCCAGAATAAGTGGGGTTACAGGAAATGATATAGCTCTTTTAGTGGGATATTTGAAATAAAAATAAATTTTTTATTATTATGTATATACATAATAATAAAATTTTCTCTGTTAATTTAATGGAGGTGAAAAATGAAGTTTTGCATTGTTTTTTCTGGAGTAGTTTTAAAATAGATCAAATTAAAAAAGGAGATTGCTATGACTATTCCAGATATAAATAAAATATATCCAAGAACAAATGATAAACAGATAGTATATTTAAAAAATGTGATTACAAATCCTAATATTCAAGTTGGAGAATATACAATTTATAATGATTTTTATAATGATCCTTTAGAATTTCAGAAGAATAATGTACTTTATCATTATCCAATAAATGGGGATAAACTTATTATTGGAAAGTTTTGTTCCATTGCCTGTGGAGCTAAATTCTTAATGAACTGTGGCAACCACACACTGTATTCTTTGTCTACTTATACTTTTCCATTATTTGGAGAAGAATGGGAACATAAAATGAATGTAAAAGATTCATGGGATAATAAAGGAAATATCACCATTGGAAATGATGTATGGATTGGCTATGAAGCTGTAATATTATCAGGTGTAACTATTGGAGATGGAGCTATCATAGGAACAAGAGCAGTTGTTACTAAAGATGTTCCACCTTATACAATTGTTGGAGGAAGTCCAGCCAAAGTATTAAAAAAACGTTTTTCAGATGATATAATAGAGAAGTTGCTTAAAATAAAATGGTGGAATTGGCCAGTAGAAAAGATTGCCAGAAGTTTAGAATATATACAGTCTGGGAATTTATTTCAACTGGAAAAAATAGAGTAATAATATAATATTTTAAATTATAGTGAGGGTGGCTTAATGAATAAAAAATAATTTTTTAAGCCACCTTCTTTTTGTATAAAATTATTCAAAGTTAGAGGAGAAATTATAAAAACAGCCATCAAAATTAATTTGACAGCTGTTTATTTTAATTTATATTATTTTTTTGTTACTGGTGCAAGGTAGTGTGTTCCTTCTGGGTGGAAAACAAATCCTTCTATATTTTTCTGCATTCCTGTAATTTCATCAGGATAAACAAGTGCAAACATAGGAAGATCTTCTTGGATTATATCTTGAATTTCTTTATAGTATTTAATTCTTTCTTCAGGAACTGTACTTTCTCTTGCTTTATCAAGAAGTTCATCAACTTTTGGATTTTTATAAAAAGTTCTGTTTCCAGCACCACCTAAGTTTTTAGAATGGAAAAGAGCATACATAGCTGAGTCAGAATCAGCACTAGAAGACCATCCAAGGATAAACATATCATGTTCCCCTTTAGCAACTCTATCTAAGTAAGAACCCCATTCAAGAATTTCTATTTGTACATCTATTCCAATTTGTTTAAGTTGATCTTGAAGGATAACAGCAGTATCTTTTCTTACACTTTTATCATTTGTCCATATTCTAGCTTTAAATCCATTAGGATATCCAGCTTTAGCTAATAGTTCTTTAGCTTTGGCTATATTCTGAGTATAAAGTTTAGCGTCTTTATTATATCCAAATACATTAGGAGATACAGGAGAGTTAGCTTTTTTAGCAGCTTTAAGGAAAACAGCACTGATAATACTGTCAACATCAGTAGCATAAGCTATTGCCTGTCTTACTTCTTTTTTATCAAAAGGAGCTCTTTGAGTATTAAATCCAAGATATGTCATGCTCATAGCAGAATTCTGATCTACTTTTAATTTAGGATTGCTTTTTACCATGTCCATATCAATAGGATCTATATCATAAGCAATATCAGCTTCTCCAGTTTCAAGAGCTATTGTTCTGTTTGTACCTTCTGGAATAACTCTAAAAGTTAATGAGTCAACTCCAGGTTTTCCTTTATAGTAATCAGGGTTAGCTTTTAAAACTATTCTATCACCAGAAGTCCAAGATTCAAATATAAATGGTCCTGTACCAACTGGATGTTGTCCATAGTCATTTCCACCAGCTGTTACAGCTTTTTCACTCATTATACCAGCACCTACATGGGCAAGGTAGTTAACAAGAGGACCATAAGGAACTTTAGTTGTTATTTTAACTGTATTTTCATCAACAGCTTCTATTTTATCCAAATCACCAAAATATGCCATTAAAGAAGGAGCTTCAGTAGCTTTCTTTAAACTGAATACTACATCTCCAACTGTAAGAGGATCTCCATTGTGGAATTTGACCCCTTTTCTTATTTTTAAAACAAGAGTAAGAGGATCTACTTGTTCCCAGCTTTCAGCAAGTCCAGGTACAAGATTCATATCTTTATCTTTTTCAATAAGTCTGTCATAGATATTGATATTTACTCTATGAGTAGGAATATCATTGGATACCTGAGGATTCAGACTTTTTGCATCTGAGTTTTGTGCTACAACAAGTTTTGTTTCTTTTGCTTGAAGAGTAAAGCTTGATAGTGTAAGGACTGCCATTGTGAGCAGAGCAAGTATTTTTTTATTCATGTATTTCCCCCTTAAAATTTAATATAGTTAAAAAAATATTTTCTTTTTTTTGAAAAATGAATAATATTTTTTATTGATTGATTATATTATTTTTTTTAAGATTTGTAAAGGAAAATTTCAGAATATAGACATGTATATTAGAGGAATAGGAAGAAAATATAAAACATAATTTATTTTTGAACATATACATATAAAAAATTAAGAAAATTATTGAAACATAATTATATTTTCACTATGAAAAGTTGAAAATACAGAGTAAAATATATACACGAATAAATAAAAATGGAGTAAGACATGATAACAGAATACAGAGGGAGGATTCCCTTTTGGCTCAAAGAAATAAAAGGAAATATAGTATATTTATGTTCATCTAATAAAAACATTGAGGACTATTACAATACTCTCAGTGATTTTTATGATGGAAAAATTTTAAAAATTGAAAGTAGTTATGAAGATGAAGAATTTGAAAAAATTAACTATGATCTCCTTAAACTTTTAAAGTCAAAAAATAAATTTATAATACTTATATCCCTTGAAGCATTTCTCAGAGATTATTCTTTAGAGGGAGATAAACTTTCTTTTCAAAAAGGAAAAGAAATGAATTTAGGTAAAATACAGGAAAATCTTATAAAGAATAAATATGATAAGGTATATATGATTGAGAAAAGAATGCAGTATAGTGTAAGGGGAGATATACTTGATATTTTTTCAAGAGATGGAGATTATCCTGTAAGAATTGAATTTTTTGGAGATGAGATAGAGAGAATAACATATTTTGATATTGAAACTCAAAAGAGTATTGAAAATCTTGATAATATCAATGTGTATATAAACAATAATAAAGATGAGAAATTATCTTTTTCTGAATTGATTGAAAAAAATAAAATAAAAGGTTTAAAGAAATATTTTGAGAATAATGAACTACTGAGATATAAACTGGAAGAAATTATACTCAGAGAAAGAGATGAAGAAGAAAAATTTAGAAGAAGATTTTATAAAATGATTGAAACTGCTGAAGAGATAGAAATAAAAAGATTTTCAGAGGAAGAAATAAAAAAGTTTGAGGATTATGAGTATATCAAAAAATTGAGTGAAAAAGAAAAGATTCTTTTAATGTCAGAGGAGGAAAAGAGATATAAGGAGATATTTGAAAACTATAATATTGAGATAGAGAGATATCCTCATTATGAAGGATATAGAGAAAAAGGCAGGCTTATACTCACTGACAGAGAACTAAAAGGAATCAAAGTAAAGAGAGAAGCAAAGGAAAAGGTAAATTTAAAATATAAAGATGTATCTCAAATCAGAGAAAATGACTTTATAATTCATGAAAATTATGGAGTAGGTATCTATCAAGGGATAGAAACTATGAATGGACAGGATTATTTAAAGATAAAGTATGCTGATGAAGATAAACTTTTTGTCCCTGTTGAAGGAATAAATAAGATTGAAAAATATGTATCTACTCCTGGGGTAGTACCTGACATATATCAACTTGGAAGAAGAGGATTCAAAAGAAAAAGACAGAAATTGGAAGAGGAAATGATAATCTTTGCTAAAGAAATTATTGAAATACAAGCAAAGAGAGCCTTTGAAAAGGGATATGCTTTTTCTCATGATACAGTCTGGCAAGAGGAATTTGAGGAAAGTTTTCCATATAAGGAAACAGCATCTCAACTGAAAGCCATAGAAGATGTAAAAAGAGATATGGAGTCTGACAGAATAATGGACAGAGTAATCTGTGGAGATGTAGGTTATGGAAAAACTGAAATAGCTTTAAGAGCAGCTTTTAAAGCTTCTATTGATGGAAAACAGGTAGTTGTAATGGTACCTACAACAGTTCTTGCCCAACAGCACTATGAGAGGTTTACAGAAAGATTTAAAAATTATCCTGTAAATATTGAGATACTAAGTAGATTAAAAAGTGAAAAAGAACAGAAAGAAGTATTAAATAAAATAGCTGCTGGAACTGTTGATATAGTAATAGGAACTCACAGAATTTTATCATCAGATGTAAAATTTAAAGACTTGGGACTTGTAGTAATAGATGAGGAACAAAAATTTGGAGTGAAAGCCAAGGAACAGTTAAAGAAATTAAAAAACAAAATAGATATGATAACTCTTACAGCTACACCAATTCCAAGAACATTAAATCTTTCATTGCTGGGAATAAGAGATTTATCTGTAATAGACACTCCTCCAGAGGGAAGAAAGCCTATTGAAACAGTGTTTATAGAAAAAGATGATAAAAAAATTAAAGAGATAATTATGAGTGAAATAGCAAGGGAAGGTCAGGTTTTCTATATATTTAATTCTGTAAAAAATATAGAAAAGAAAACTAATGAACTTAGAAAAATTCTTCCAAGTTATTTAAAATTAGACTATATACATGGGCAAATGCTGCCAAAAGAGATAAAAAATAAGATAAAAGATTTTGAAAATGGTGATATAGATATGCTCATTTCTACTACTATAGTTGAAAATGGTATTGATATAGAAAATGCTAATACTATGATAATTGATGGAGTAGAAAAGCTTGGACTTTCCCAAATATATCAGTTAAGAGGACGTATAGGTAGGGGAAGAAGAAAGGGTTACTGTTATCTTCTTACTAAAGAATATCAGACTAAAAAAGCTAAAGAAAGAGAGGAATCTATAAAAAATCTTGGAGATTCAGGTGGAGGATTCCAGTTATCACTTGAAGATATGAGAATAAGGGGAGCTGGGGAAATATTAGGAGATAGACAACATGGTGCTCTTGAAACATTTGGCTATAATCTCTATATTAAGATGTTAAATGAAGAAATACAGCGTATAAAAGGAAATGCTCCAGAAGAAGAGATGGAAATGGAGATAAAAATTAATATGCCTGCCTTTATTCCAGATGAATATATTGAAAAAGATGAAAAAATAGTTATCTACAGAAGAGTAGCAGAATTGAAAACTCAAGATGAGTTAAAGGAATTAGAGAATGAAGTAAGGGATAGATTTGGAAATCCTCCAAGGGAAGTTATCAATCTCTTCTATTATATAAGAATTAAGCTAAAAGCAAAAGAATTTGGAATCTCAGTAATCAGACAAGAGGAAGAGGGGTTCTTCATAAGATTTTTGAGCGAAAAAGTTAATATAGAAAAAATATCTCAAATGATGAAAATGGGGAATTTAAAATATTTGAGTAAAGAAGAAGGAGTATTCTATAAAGGAAATATTGATAGATTTTTCAATGAATATGAGGGAGCGATGTAAAAATGAAAGAGTTTGACAGACTTGTAGAAATAATAAAAAGATTGAGAGGAGAAGGAGGGTGTCCATGGGATAGAGAGCAGACTCTTGAAACTCTAAAACCATGTTTGATGGAAGAAACTTGTGAAGTTCTGGAAGCAATGGACGAAGGTGGAAATGAGCTGAAAGGTGAATTAGGTGATCTTTTGATGAATATAGTATTTCAGGCTGATATATGTGCAGATGAAGGGAAATTTACAATAGAAGATGTTGCAAGAGGGATAAATGAAAAAATGATAAGAAGGCACCCTCATGTATTTAAAGAAAAAAATGATACAATAACTTCTGATGAAGTGTTAGTAAATTGGGAAGAAATAAAGAAAACTGAGAAGGAGCATGAAAAAAGAGAATCAGTATTAGATGGTATTCCAATATATCTTCCATCTTTGGCTAAGGCAGAAAAAATACAAAAAAAAGCTGCTAAAGTAGGATTTGACTGGACTGATACTAAAGATGTTATAGCCAAGGTGGAAGAGGAATTAAATGAACTAAAGCAGGCTATAAATAACAATGATTCTGAAAATATGAAGGAAGAGCTAGGAGATTTACTTTTTTCTATAGTAAATCTTTCAAGATTTTTAAAGATAAATTCAACAGATGCTTTAGAAAAAACAATAAAAAAATTTGATACGAGGTTTAGATATGTAGAAAAGCACTGCGATTTAACAAGTTCTTCATTAGATATTATGGAAAAATTTTGGAATGAAGCAAAAAATAAGCATTGACAACTGAAAAAAATATAGTATATATAAATAATAAGACAGGAGGTTTAAACGTAATATTATGAGATTAGATAAATTTTTAAAAGTGAGCAGGATAATAAAGAGAAGACCTATTGCCAAAGTAGTTGTAGATGGAGGGAAAGCTAAACTTAATGGAAAAGTAGCAAAGGCCAGTACAGAGGTGAAAGTAGGACAGATTTTAGAATTAGAATATTTTAATAAATATTTTAAATTTGAAATATTGGAAGTTCCTGCTGGGAATGTAGCTAAAGAAAAGACTTCTGAACTTATAAAAGTATTAGACAGCAGAGGAATAAAAATAGATTTGGACAGCGAGGAGGATATTTTTTAGTGAAATTTTCTTTGAATTCCAACGGAAAGATAAATATAGGATTAAATATAACAGGAAAACGAGAAGATGGTTATCATTTTCTAGATATGGTAATGGTACCTATCAATTTAAGTGATAAAATTAGTGGAGAAATAGAAGATATTTCTGGAAAACTTACTATAGAAACTAATAAGAAAGATATACCAACTGGAAAAGAAAATATTTTATATAAAATATATGATAAATTTTATGATGAAAGTGGTATTGAAAGAAAAAAAGTAAATATATATCTTGAAAAAAGGATACCTCATCAAGCTGGACTTGGTGGAGGAAGTTCTAATGGAGCATTTTTACTTAAACTTTTAAATGAATTTCATGGGAATTATTTTGCAGTTGAAAAACTTATAGAAATAGGAAAAAGTATAGGAGCAGATATTCCATTTTTTCTCATAAACAAATCTGCTAGAGTTACTGGTATAGGAGAAAATATAGAGATAATAGAAAATAATCTGGAAAATTTAATAATAATTATAAAACCAGATTTTGGAGTTTCTACAGGAAAAGCATATAAAAATATGTATATGCTCAATAATAAAAAAGATGCAGATATAAATAAAATAATTCTGGGAATGAAAGAAAATAAAATATCTATGGTAGAAGAAAGCATAGAGAATCATTTGGAACAGGGACTTCTTCTTGAGGATAATAATATAATCAATTTTAGAAAAAAATTAGTAGAAATTAATAATATGAAATTTTTTATGTCAGGAAGTGGAAGTGCATATTATACTTTTGTAGATAAAGAAGAAGCTGAGAATATGTATAAAACATTAAAAGAGCATTTTAAAAACTGTGAAGTACATCTTTGCAGTTCTTTATAGATGATACTAAAATAAGGGAAGGTGCATTAATTATGAAAATCACAGATGTTAGACTAAGGACAGTAAAGAATGAGAATGAGTTGAAATTAAAGGCTTATGCTGATGTAACATTCGATGAATGCTTTGTTATCCATGGTCTAAAAATAATCGATGGGCAAAAAGGAATGTTTGTGGCTATGCCATCAAGAAAAATGCCTGATGGGGAATATAAAGATATTGTCCACCCAATTACTCCAGAACTAAGAAAAGATATAACTGATTCAGTTATAGCTAAATATAATGAAATGGGTCTGGAAGAAGAAGTTGTAGCAGCTGTAGAATAGTAGGTAAAAATATCTGGGGATAAAAACAATCTGAAATCTTAAAGGGTTTCAGATTGTTTTTTTTGCTTTATTCAATTATTTTATCAAGTAGAAAAATGATATTCCTTATGAAGCTTTGTAGAAATGAAAAGATATCTAATATGATGTTACTTTTATTTCATCTAAAAATTTACTAGATTCAGTTCAAGAAAGAAACTCTAACTTCAAAAATTACAAAGTGATTTTAAGTGGGAACTGAAAGCATGCCTCCTGATATTTTCGTTTTTCTAAGAGTTTTTTAGACATATAGACCATATCTTTTTTTATAAAAATAAAATAGTAGCATAGAGTTAAACAGGAGAAAACTAGCCAAAAACAAAAAAAATCAGATTTTTTCAAAAATTTTATTGACAAACAAAGATAAATTTGATACTATTATACTGTTGTTGGGCTGTCGCCAAGCGGTAAGGCAACGGACTTTGACTCCGTCATGCGCTGGTTCGAATCCAGCCAGCCCAGCCACCAATAAGTAATCAAACTGTCTAAAAAAGGCAGTTTTTTTTATTTTTTGTAATATTTTTACTTTAAAGACTCATAGGAATCTCTTTGTTCTATATAATATATTGAAATCAGATTTTATCATAATATAGTTGAGATATAAAAAATTAAGAAGAAAGAGTTGAAAAAATATTTATATTAGTATAGATATAATGTTAAAAACTTTAATATTTCTTGTTATTAATTTTTTTTAATATTGGCAGTTTTTGTTAAAATAGGATAATATATGTATATAACTTACCAATCTTTTAAGGAAGTTATATTTAAAAAATTGATATGTTGATATTTAAAAATATAGCAATGATATAGAGTAAGAGGTGAATTATATGAAAGAGATGTATTTGCAAAATTATCTTGTTGAAAATTATACACTTATTGCAATGGTAGTGGGAACATATTTTGTTGTTTCTATGAAATCAGCAGTGGATATATTTATAAAAAAGCGAATGGTTATAAATATGACTCTGCTTTTAATTTTATCTATAGCAGAGTTTTATATGAAATATCTTAAAGATCAAGCTATGATAGGATTGTCTTTCATAATAATAGGGATAATTTATTATTCATTGAAACCTTTAGTTATGGCTATAGTTATTAATATAGTGGAGCCTAAAAATAAATTAATATATATCCCTGTAATAATAAATTTCTTTTTTTATTGTTATGCATTTTTGAAAAATAAAGTATTTTATTTTGGAGTTGAGGGAAATATCGAACTAGGACTTTGGGGATATGCTTTTATTGTTACAAATTGGGTATATTGGATTATCTTCCTTCTTGTATTGAATCTTAAATTTTATAAGAACACAGATGTAAATCATCTTCAGGCTTTCTTTTGTATAGCATGGCTGATGACTGCAAATATTATGGAATCAATAGGTGTAAGACCAGGGATATTTAATGAAACGTATGCTGTAGCTTTTTTATTTTATTATCTTGTAATACATGTACGTATATCTCAGCGAGTAAATGAGGAAAAAGAAATAAAAATAAGAGAGCAAAGAATGTCATTGATGCTTTCACAAATACAGCCCCATTTCTTATATAATACATTAAATACTATCACTGCCCTTTGTCGAGCAAATCCAAAACTTGCAGAGGAAACCACTATAAAATTTTCTGGGTATCTTAGAGAAAATATGTATAACATGGGTGAAAATGACACACAGCTTTTTTCTAAAGAACTAGAGCATACAAATGTATATCTTGATATAGAAAAACTTAGATTTGGAGATAGGGTAAATGTGGAATATGATATAAAATCAGATGATTTTAATATGCCGACTCTTACATTGCAGCCAATTGTAGAAAATGCAGTCAAGCATGGAATATGCAATAAGCTTGAAGGGGGAACCATAAAAATCTCTACAGAAAAGAAAGGCAGAGATCATATAATAACAATTTCAGATAATGGAATAGGCTTTGAGATAGAAAAGGTATTAAGTGATGGAAAATCACATGTAGGTATACATAATGTAAAAGAAAGGCTAAAAAATATTGTTAAGGCAGAACTTGAAATTACAAGTTTTATAGGAATTGGAACAATTGTAAAAATTATTATACCAGGAGAAAGAAAAGGTATAAGATTGGAGAGTGGAAAAAGACGTGAAATATTTAGTATTGGACGATGAGATACTTGCAGCAGAATATCTTGCAGCGTTAATATGTGAAGTTGATGAAAAAGCGGAAGTTGTAACAGAAATTAATCCTCTTAAATCTCTTGAACTTGCTGAACAGCAGTTTCATGTTTGTTTTATTGATATACAAATGCCGGGATTAAATGGTATAGAGTTTGCAAATAAGCTTAAAAAATTGTATCCGAAGACTAACTTTATATTTGTGACTGGCTACTCAGATTATATGGGAGAGGCTTTTAAAGTAGATGCCAGTGATTACATAATGAAACCAGCGAATGTAGAGCAGATACGCCATGCACTTGAAAATCTTAGATATTCTGTACCTGAAGGTCTAGGAGAGGAAGAAAAAAAGAGAATACAGATAACTTGCTTTGGGAATTTTGATATACTTATAGATGGAAAACCTGTAAAATTTAAATTTGACAAGACAAAGGAGCTTTTGGCATATCTTGTTCATAGGAAAGGGGCAAGATGTACTTCAAAAGAAATAATTGTAAATCTATGGGAAGAAGAGGGACATGATTCTTACTATAGAATGTTAAAAAAAGATTTGCAAGATGTGTTGAATAATCTGGGGTGTGGAAAAATAATATATAGTGAAAGGGGGCAAATTGGACTTTCAAACCTAGAATATATTCAGTGTGATTATTTTAAATGGGGAGAAAATATTGTAGAGGGGAGAAAGCTCTACCATGGAGAATATATGGCTCAATATTCTTGGGGAAAAGAAGTTAATGCTTTTATAGAAATGGATAAATATCAAAATAAATAGTTAAAAATAAATATAAAAAAATTTGTACTTATTGACACTTCCTTGACGGAGATATTGTTATACTGAATTATAACTTTATATATTATAATATTTTGGAGGTGTTTTGATGAGTGAAAAGAACAAAATAGTCAGATTGCCTAATAAAGTGGAAGCTGCTATTCCAATTATTTTTCTTCTGACAATAATGATTACAAATTATGCACTTGGTTGGGGTCTTGATCCTCATATTCCTGTAACTCTTTCATGTGGAGTTGCTATGATTATTGGAAAGTTGTGTGGATATAATTACAAAGAAATGCTTGCCTCAGGTCTTGAAGCTATCAATCAATCACTTGAAGCAATAATAATTATTCTTCTTGTAGGATGTTTAATAGGTTCATTTACTGCATGTGGGACTATTCCAGCTGTAGTATACTATGGACTTAAATTATTTACACCAGCTATATTTCTTCCATTTGTAACACTTCTTTGTGCAGTTGTAGGAATTGCACTTGGATCAGCTTGGACTGTATCAGCAACTCTTGGTATTGCTTTTATGGCTATAGGAACAACAATGGGGCTAAATCCAGCACTTATTGCAGGGGCTATTCTTTCAGGAGCATGCTGTGGGGATAAATTTTCGCCACTTTCAGACTCAACAAATCTAGCTGCTGGTTCTGCACAAACTGGACTTTTTGATCATGTGGCTGCTATGGTAACTACAACTTTACCAAGTTTAATTATAGCAACAATTATATTTGCATTTTTCTCATTTTCAAAAGTTGAAACTTATGATCCTACACTTGCAAATGAGCTATCAGATGCAATAATAGAGCATTATGCATATATGAGTCCAATTCTTCTTATTCCTATTTTACTGATTATAGTAGTAGCTGTAATAAAGATGCCAGCTATTCCTTCAGTAGTATTACTTTCATTGATTGGGTGTGCATTTGCTTTAATTTTCCAAGGAGCTGGAATTGCTGACTGCATCAAAATGCTGCACTATGGTTATGAAGCTGAATCAGGAAATGCACTATTCACAAAGCTTGTAAATAGAGGTGGTATGGATAGCATGCTTTGGACTAACAATCTTGTAATAGTAGCTGTTGCTTTTGGTGGAATACTGCAAAAGATAGGTTCAGTAGAATCACTTCTTGGTGGATTAATAAAGAAAGTTAGAACTCCATTCCAATTAGTTGTTGTTACAATTGCAACTTCAATGTTTTGCATTACAACTATGTGTGACCAGTATTTAGGATTAATAATTCCTGCATCAATGTATAAAGATAATTTTGATGAAATGGGACTTGGTAGAAATATGCTTTCAAGAACATTGGAAGATGGTGGAACTTTATGGTCACCTCTTATTCCTTGGTCATCTTGTGGAGCATATCATGCAGCAGTACTTGGAGTTCCAACACTTTCATATTTACCATATTGCTTTATGAATATAATAAATCCTATTTATGCTATTCTTACTTTAAGCTGGGGTGGAAATATTTTATATGCTGATGGTTCAAGAACTAATATGTTTGGTAAACTAAAAAAAGGTCGTGGACCTGCTGGTGCACCTGATGAAGCATATGAAAAGGCGATGAAAGCTTTAGCAAAGATAAGAAATACTGAGAATTATAATGGGTTACAGGAGAAAATTAGCTAATATTATTGAGAGGGGAATATTATGAAATGTTATGGTATCATGCCAGAAAGAAAATTATGGGTAAAAATTGGAATTATAATTTTTGGTATTTATACTATTTATAACTCAGCTGTAAATAATAATTTTTTTTACCTTCCATTTGGAATTATCATGATTCTTGTTACTTTTTCTGAAAGAAAACATATAATTTCACAAGAAGGTGTGGATATTATTTATACTATTTGTGGATTTCAGTTTCATAATATATGGAACTGGAGTGAAATAAATACGATTCATATAGATTCAATCAGCTCTAAACCAAATGTAGAACTACATATTGGAAAAGATATAACAGCTAGGAGATTTATTTTATCAAAGAATGATGCTGACAAAGCACTAACTATAACAAGTAAAATGAATTCAAAGATTTATATTGCAGAATTGAAAAAGAGAGTGTGAAAAATTCTGCTTATTATTGCGATTACTAATATTTTTTATCATATAATAATACTTTATCATAGAAGTTATTATTTTAGCATCTTAATGAGTAGCCTAAAAAAATTTAGGCTACTCATAAAACATTGATATTTTTTTATTGCACTGTATTATTTTTAATAAACTATAAATGTTATTAAGTGATTTAAATTAATTGAGCCATCTATAAAATATTAAGCTTAATTACAATATTTTTTGCTTTTATGATTTTTTTGTCTAATCATATATAATTAAATATGTCCTTGAACATATTTATAATTTTTATCATGGAAGTGAGAGAAAAAAGCTCCATAAACCTCATCTAATTTTTCATCTTTGCTTTCTAAAGTTATTTTAAATATATATAAATACTTTCTATCTCCTTTTATATAATCACCTTTATTTATTATAATTTTTGACTCACCACTGAAATATCCTTTAGAAAGTATAGCATAACTTCCTTCAGGAATACTTAATTTGGTTTTAGGAAAATATTCAGCGACTACTTCCAATACTTTATTAGCATTGAGCAATTCAATTGTTACTTTATCTATTTTTGATACAATTTCCTTATCTACATTAAAAATATATTTAAGAATATATCCTTGTTGGACTATTTCAAATTGATCTATCATCTTTTCTCTACCAGTTATTTCAGATTTTTTCAAAACACTTCCAGTTTTTTGAAATTCACTATTTTGAATAAAATAAGCACTTCCATTTTTTATATATCTACTTTCAGCTTCTTTAATTGAATTTATTCTTCTTTCGTTGGTTCTTATAGGAAATTTCACTATTTTTCCATCTTCTACTGGAATTTTAGTATCAAAGTTAAAAAAGTTAGGAGAGTAATTAATATCAGCTATTGTTCCAGTCTTGGTAGGTCCACAACTTATTTGTAATAAAAAACAAAATAAGATAGTTATTATTTTTAATATTTTCATACTCTCAACCTCCTTAGTATCTCAACACTTCAGCTGTTATTTTATAAACAATTCTTTCGTTTTTGCTATCATCTCTTTTTAAATATATCCCTAGGACAACTTTTTCTAGAGATTTTTCATCATTTAATAATTTGCTTGGAATATATTTCTCAAGAATTTTTTTGTTACTTTCAATATTTTTATGATAAAAGTTTCCAGAATAATATGCCATTCTTAGTATTCCATCTCCTCGCAATACTTGAACCGTTGGATTTCCAAGTAGGTCAGAAACTTCAAATTCTGTTGTTTTTCTAATTATTATAATTTGTTCAATTGAATTTCGTAGTTCTAGAGCATTCTTTTTACTTTCTCTAGTTACAGCTGATGAACAAGCAGAAAAGAAAATTGTTAAAATCATTCCAATAAAAATTAATACTATTTTTTTCATAAATTTCCTCCATATTTATTTTATTTGTATCTTTATCTTTTAAATGTTCTACTGTTATATTTTCAGCTTTTACTATCAGTTTAAAAGCTATATTTTATTAATTTCTTAATGGATAACCCTAAATTAATTAGGCTACCTTTAAAATATTAAAGTTTTTTACTTTATATATTCAATTCTCAAAATATTTAAAAGTTTAAAATCAAATTTTTTAAGTTTATCGTAAATATAATTTAGATCTTTTAAGTATCATTTTTATTTTTCTCTTATATTTTTCTTTAAAGCATATCATGTAACAATAGTCTGATAATGAAGTTATATAAATTTTTTGATTAGTAAATAGTATTTTATATTTACCAGAATATGTAAACACATCTCGATAACTCAGTTTGACAAATAATTTTAAATCTTTAAAATTATTTGTATATATGTGATTATATCTCATATTATGCTTTAAAAATTTATTATATTGAAGTTTAAACTTTCTTTTTCTTTATTAAATAGCTCTTCTTTATCATATTGTGAAAAACCTGTTAATTTTATTATCATATTTCTATCAATTTTAAATAAGATTTTAAAAAATTTTAGATATTTTCTTTCATTTTCTAAATATAATTTTCTTTCTTTTAGGTTCATTTTTTTTATAGGTTTCGAAAAAAATTTTATAGCCTCTTCTCTTGTTAGAGGCTTTTTAAAGATATCCAATATATATTTTTTCATTTGTTTAACTTCTTTAAGTAATTTTGCATATCCTCTACAATATCCTTCTCTAAACTATTTCCAGGCTTTTCATTTTCATGACTTACATTTTCATAGTGATTTTCAAGTTGAAAAATATTATCTTGACTGTTCACATATTGATTAAATGTTTTTTGATCCATTCCTAATAATTCAGCTGCCTTAGTTACTTTCATATTTTCTCTATTCCTTACTAAAGAATACTTTTTTTATCAAGAAAGGGTCTTGATTTTTTATAATTATTTAAAATGACTATCATTATTTGAATTAATTATTCCTCTATTACTAGCAAAGAAAAATATCTATTTAATCTTTTAATAAGTAGCCTAAAATTTTCTTAGGCTACCTATAAAATATCAAATAAAAAATACCACAAATATTAAAGTTATAAAAATTCTTTTATTAATTTTACTGTTGGATACTCTTTTTCTAATTTTTCTCTATTTATTTTACCAATTTCATTTCTTGCTATAAGATAGTTTGCAAAATCCCATATAGTCTCACTCATTAATATTTCTATCTTTTCTATTTCGAAAAAAGTTTTAATTTCTTCTATTATTTCATTTTCTATCTTTTTTTGATATTTAGTATTGATATTCAAAGTTATTTCTTCATATTTATTATCATTTTTAGATATATAATATTCAAATTTAATATCAATTTTACTATTATCTATTTTACAAACTGTGCTAGAATATAATGCAATGTTTCTAAATTTTTTTTCATCATTATCTAAAAGTAACTTTATTTTTTTTTCAGTTCTACTTAAATTTTTTATTGATTTAGGATGATATTCATTATGTATAACTGATACCCATATTGGTGAGAGTCCAATTTTTGTCATAATTTCTTTTCCATAATTATAAAATGTTTTAAATTTTCTTTGAGATTTTCCCAATACTAATAAGTTTATATACATTGTCCCACTCCTAGTTATTTATTTTATATTTAAAATCTTTCCTGTTTCTACTTTATGTCCTTGTTTTTTTAAATCCTTTGTAATTCCTTCCATTCTTTCTCTTAAATCACTTAATGTATCACTATTGCTAGGAACTTCATATATTTCTATAGTTCCATCTTTTTTTATAGCTACTATATCTGGTCTTCTTTTAGTTATTGCTCCTGGAATTGAGGTCGTTATCCCTTTATTAGCATATATTTCTTTATAATCTCCACTATCCCCTAATTCCAATACCTTATTTACTATTGTACTCCAATGACCTGGAGTTGTATTTGTATGTGGTTTTCCTGACCATGTAATATTCACTCCATTAATTGTATTTGGTAGATCACTAGAACTTAAATTAGTTTTCTCCCATTCCAACATTTTCTTATCCAAAGCTCCAGAAGATTTTATAACATCATATTCTTTTAATTTATTTTTCACTTCATTAGCTGTCATAAAAACAGTATTAACATTATCAAAAATATTATCTAATGGAAATTCATCTATTAACCCATTATTTTCTAAAGTTTTTAATATAGGGTCCTTTTTTAAAACTGTATTTGAATTCTTAAATAAATTATCAGAATTTTCAGCAAATCCAGAAGTTAAATTTCCTTCATCATCTTTTCCTAAAATTATAGGAGGTACTTTAGTTTCTGGATTATTTGTATTTAATGGTATTTCTGTTGAATTATCATTATTTTTATTACTTATTACAATATCTTTTATTCCTACTTTATCAGTTAAAAATGCTTCTAAAGAAGCTTGGTAAAATTTTGCATAAGCTATTCCTTTATTCTTCTTAGTTTCCCATTCCTCTTTTAAATTTTTTTCAAACTTATTCCAATCTTTTTTTCCTTCTTCTGACTCTAAATATTCCTTTGTTTTTTGTCCAGAATAGTAGCTTCCTATCAAAACCACTCCACCAATTACTATTGTAGTTGTTAGAGCAAAATTCTTTCTACTTGAATTTTTTTTAACTTAACTTCCAATAATTAACTCTTTTAAATTTTATTTTAAACTTATTTCTCTATGTCTTACAATAGGCAGTCTAAATTTTTTAGACCACCTATTAAATATTAATCTTCTATATTCCAAAATTCTTTTATCAGTTTTATTATTTCATCTACTTTTTCTTCTTCTACTTTATACCCCCATGAAAAAACTTCATCTTTTGTTATTATTTTTAATCTTCTCTTACTTACCAATTCTTCATTCATAATATCTGCAAATGTATTTCTTAAATAAACTCTAGAAAAATGCATTTCTTTTTTTATTTTTATAACTTTTTCTCTAGAAATTTTCTTTGAATAAACAATATCCCCATCTTTTAAAAATTCTAATTTTATGTTTTCTAAATTAACTTCCATAACTTCATTCATATATTTATTTTTTATTCCAAAGATCAAAAAATAAATTGGAAGGTTTATTGTTAAAATATAAAATAAAAAAGTAAAAATGCTAAAAATTTCTTTAAAAAAGATGAAAAATACTATAATTGATAGAAAAAAGAAAATATAGTTATATTTTGAAATTTTTGCATACTCTTTAGAATCATCTTTCATAATTTCTATCTTATTTTGAGATTCTTTTATCTTGATTTCCAATAATTAACTCCCTTAAGTTTTAATTTAAATTTTTAATAGCTATCTTAATGAGCAGTCCAAGTTAATTGAACTACCTTTAAAACAGCAATTTTAATAAAATAATTGAAAAATAGTAACATGAATGTAATCATAAATTATAACATGTATTAACCCATGTAAATAATATAAATAAGTAGCTTCATTGAATTTTAATAAATCATTTATCTCTGCCTCATCTTTTGTATTTACTTTTATAAAAATAAAGGTAATTATTATAAAAATTATTGTAAAAATAGAACTATAAAATATATTATCAATTGAAGCAAATATTGCCTGAAAAAATATCCCTATAAAAAATACATGACCCAATATTGAGAGTCCGATTTTTAAAGCTTTATACCTTGTATAGAAAAAAGCAAGAAACACAAAGAGCAATGATGTGCATATTAATATTTCCATTTTAAATTCTGAAAATATAAATATTATAAATCCATAAAAGTAAAATAATTGAAACGTTATAAAAAAACAAAAAGATTCTTTTTCTTTATTTTTAATTTTTTTTAAGTATATTATTGGTGGAAGTAAAATAATTCCATAAGAACTTATCAAATCAACTATTAAAAAATTGACTTTTAACTTATTTGGTAAATGGTCATAATATATATATAGTCATGAATATAATAAAGAATAAATCAATCAAAAATTTTTTTTATCTGCCACTTTTTCCTCCATTTTCTTTCCAAAGATTTTGATCGAGCTCCTTTTTAGTTCCTGATTCAGCATAAAACGCCTCAACCCCTCTAGTATTATTTTGAATATTGTTAATCTCTGATAAATTAAAAAACCATGTATTGCACTTATATAAGAGCTCCTCGCTTGTCTAACACTTTCTTTAAACTCTGGTGTTTGTGTGTAATTCCAAACTGCTGTTCCTACTACTGGAAGTTAATTTCACACTTTTGACCCTAGTAAATACAGGATTCAATACTGTATATTCTATACTTCAATTTTTCCTCTTAAATTAAAGTCTATATTTTATTAATATCTTAATGAGTAGCCCAAATTAATTGGACTACCTATAA